>OLGX01000033.1_pt1 | contig 110269 bp, 99 predicted proteins | sample 1609451 | NCBI WGS metagenome assembly OLGX01 (sample SAMN05416834, study PRJEB24817) | seawater metagenome | isolation source: Sea water | place: Canada:Atlantic | collected 2013-07
TCTACACTATCCTCTTCGTCGGCAGCGTCAGATGTGTATAAGAGACAGGGTTTAGACACAGGTGCATGGATAGACGACAACGCCAACGTTATTGGCGGCGATAAAACTATTCGCGATATGTCTTGGGCGTTTACCGACATAACGGTAGAAAATGCGGGCATTGATTTTCAAGTATTTTTAAACGATAACTGGCAAGTAAAGCTGGGTTATAACGAACAAACATTTGAACGCCAACGTTTTGAGTCAGCTCCACGTAAGCCGAGTAATTTTGTTGAAGGCGACAGCTATGAGTCTCGCCCTTACGACCGATTTGACGACTGGCAATTTAAAACCGCATTTATCGACTTTATCGGTGAATTTGAAACAGCAGGCGTTCATCATCAATTACTCATTGGTGCTAACTCGCTTGATTATTATTATGGACAGCGTCGCACCTCAGCTGATTCATTTAATTTTATATCTGGTCAAACAGAGCCAAGTCGCCCAACTGTCAGCTATAAAACAGATGATACTATCAGCGAAACAGAATACGACTACTACGGTATTTATGTTCAAGACTTAATCACGTTTTCGCCACAGTGGCAGCTATCGCTTGGTGGCCGCTACGATAAACAAACACGTGAAGATGCCAATAATGAATCGTTTGTGCCAAAAATAGGTGTGCTTTATCATCCTAATGCATCAGCGACGGTATACGCGAGTTACTCTGAAGGTTTTGAACCTCAAGGCAGTGATACTCTTGTAAACGAAGACGATATAAATAATGGGATGAAGCTAGATGCCGTTACCTCTGAGCAAAAAGAAATTGGTATTAAGTGGCAGTTATTTGATGATCGCTTAATGCTAAGTGGTGCGCTTTTCGATATAAGTAAAAATGGCACACTAGTTACAGAAACGCTTGAAGTACCAGTGGGTGATCTAACTTCTGAAACAAACCAAATTGGTGAACAACGCCATAAAGGGATTGAACTAACAGCACAAGGTGCGGCAACCGACCGTTTATTTATAATGGCATCGACTATGTACCTAGATGCAAATTACGAACGTGACGAAGAGTTAGAAGGTAAGCGCCCTACCGATGCCCCTAAATGGTCTGCATCACTTTGGACTCGTTACGAATTTAACGACGCGATTGCATTTAATGCCGGTGCATTTTACGAAGGTGAGCGTTTTGCAGATAGTGACAACACGATTATTAAAGATGCCTACACACGCGTAGATGTAGGTGCAACTTACAAACTTAAAGTAAGCAAAACCGATGTTAACTTACGCCTAAACATAGAAAACTTATTTGACGAAGAATACCTAGCCGGTGGTGGAACAAATAACGTAACAATAGGTGAAGGCACTAACGTAAGACTAGCTGCACAGTTTAGCTTTTAATTAAGCGCTTTAATTACCAGCCCGCGCTTAAAATACGCGGGCTTTTTTGATCACTTAAAGCAGCTCATTCATCTCATCTATTTTTTTACGTCTTTATTACATGTTTTAATAGCCGCAATCATAAATAAGGCTAATTACCATGAAAAATCTCATCACCGCACTACTCCTTACCAGTAGTATGGCAGCTACTGCCAGCAGCAACGAATTTACAAGCAATCAATTACAACAAGTAGATAAAGTGCGTACCACAGCCCTTAATAGCCACTTAAGCTATGAGCTATTAGAGTCACTAACAACCGAAGTTGGCCCGCGTTTACCTGGCACCGAAAACGATAAAAAAGCCGTTGCTTGGGCGCAAGCTAAATTTAAAGAACTGGGCTTTGATAAAGTATGGCTTGAAGAAGCGACCTTTCCAGAATGGCGCCGCTACAGCGAAAGTGGAAAAATATTAACACCTAGCGAACAACCCCTTCATTTAACTGCACTAGGTAATAGCATAAGCACACCTAAAGGAGGTATCAGCGCACCGATTAAATTATTCGAAACACTTGATGAACTAAAAGCAGCACCGGCTAATAGTTTAAAAGGCAAAATTGCTTACATTAACTACAGAATGAATCGCGATATAGACGGCAATGGTTATGGACCCGCTGTAAAAGCACGTGCCACCGGAGCAATTGAAGCATCTAAAAAAGGGGCTATTGCCTACATGATGCGGTCAGTAAGTACAGGTCATCACCGTTTTGCCCACACCGGCGGAAGCTATTATAAAGAAGGCGTTAAAAAAATACCTAACGTAACCATTGCTAACCCCGATGCCGATCAAATTGCTCGCTTAGTCGCTTTAGGCAAAGATGTATCGGTCAATATAAATGTACAAACCGAAAACCTTGGCGAAGGCACTAGTTACAATGTTATAGGCCAATTTAACGGTACCGAAAACCCAGAGCAATACGTATTAATTGGCGGGCATTTAGACTCATGGGATTTAGGCACAGGCGCACTTGATGACGGTGCCGGCGTTGCATTGACTATGGCGGCTGCTAAACATATTAGCGATGTAAAACGCCCTAAACGCAGTATTCGCGTTGTCCTTTTTGCCGCTGAAGAGCTTGGTTTATGGGGTGCAAAAGCGTACTTTGCGAAACATAAAAACAATTTACACAATATTGTCGCTGCTGCAGAGTCTGATTTTGGCGCTGATGTAGTTTACGGTTTTGAATCAAATGTAGATGCAGCGTCACTGCCTGTAGTACGTGCTATCGCAAAAGAGCTTGCCCCTTTAAATGTTGAGTACATTGGTAAAAACCAAGCTAACGGCGGACCTGATCTCATTCCATTTAAAAATGCGGTGTCGGCACCTATTTTTGAGCTGGCCCAAGATGGTACAGACTACTTTGATTATCACCACACCGCTGACGACACGCTTGATAAAGTAACGCCAGCAAAGCTTCGTCAAAATACAGCAACCTATGCGGTATTTGCGCTTATGGCAGCAGACGCAAAAACAACAATTAAACCAAAAATAACAACAAAAGAGTAACAGACATACTTACTTACAGTTTGTTGCTTTAAAAAATATGCCCCTTGTTTTACTTTAATAGAAATTAAAACTCGGGGCATTATTGCATGCTGCTTTTCAACACCGGTCAGTCTTTTCCTCATTTTTCACAAACGCAGTCCTGCCCAAGCTGCCAAAGCGATAGCTATCACTTAGTAAACCATAGCCGCTACTTACGTTTTACGATTATTCCTATCGTACCATTAAAGCTAAATTACAAGCGCGAATGCTACCAATGTGGCCATAACGAAGCCATTAATATAAAAAAACTCCCCTTAATTGAAAAACTAAGCCTGCCAAAATACGGGATTGGCTTAATTTTATTATTGTGGGTAATAGTGTATTTTTTCCAACAATACACCGACAACCAAGCACTCAAATACAACTACTTAAGTAACCCACAGGCATTTGATACATATTTAGTTCACGCTGATAAATTTACTCACGAACCATGGACGCTAACAAATTTAAAAGTGGCCCAAGTACTCAGCTTTGACGAGCAATTTATTACTTTTCAAGTAAGCAATTACAGCTATAAACGCAACCGAGGCATAACCACGGCAATGCGCACCAGTTTATTAGTACAACGCGATTATTTTTCAACAAGCACAATTACCTTACCCCGTGATGAGGTAAAGCGCTTATATAATAATGACGTGATTTACGATGTGCTGCGCCCACACGCTAATAGCTTGTATGGTGGGTTTGTGATGTTTCCGCCTAAACCTAAGCCTTTATACAAAGGTTTAAAGCTAGATAAAAACAACCAGCAAGGCATTATGTACTTTAAAGATGGGCAATTTGAAGAAGCCTTAGAAAGCTTTAAACTTGCTGCAGAGTCAGGCTCTCAATGGGGGCAGCTTAACCTTGCACAAATGTACCGAGACGGCCAAGGTGCAGACAAAAACACACAACAAGCTATTTACTGGTATAAAAAAGCAATTGCTCAAGGTAATAGTAAAGCAACCTACGAACTTGAGCAGTTGTGTAAATTTATAACATGTGAATCAATTATGTAGGGCAGAAAGCACGGCTCTACTTATTTGTTTTAAATAACCTTGTATAAACCACATTGCAAAGCACAATAACTAGCCCTGCAACAACCCCTAGCACTCCATCAAAGACTAGCGGGGCTAATAGCTCACCTATATTGCCTAGTATTGACTGCGCATAACTAATCACATTAAGTTGTGCATGATGTAATAACTCAATACCATGAGATAAAATACCGCCTCCCACCAAAAACATGGCCACAGTACCTGCAAAAGCTAAAAACTGCATAAGTCGTGGTGCTGCCGCAAGCAAGCTTTTACCCAGAAACTCTTTAACCGCACTGCCAGACACTTTAGATTGATTTACCAAATACAAGCCTGCATCGTCAAGTTTTACAATTGCAGCTACAAGTCCATAAACACCAATAGTCATAACAATCGCTATTACACAAAGAACTAAGGATTGATTGAGTAATGTTTGGCCCGCGACAGTACCAAGCGTAATAACAATGATCTCGGCCGATAGAATAAAGTCTGTCCGTATCGCACCTTTTATTTTTTGTTTTTCATATTCAACTAAATCAAGTGTTTTTTCGCCATCTGCAATCTCATCATGATGAGGTAAAAATCGCGCAAATATTTTTTCAGCTCCTTCAAAACATAAAAACAACCCACCTAAAATTAAAAGTGGTGTAATGAGCCATGGAAGCCAAACACTGATCATCAACGCCGCAGGAACAAGGATTGCTTTATTTAAAAATGATCCTTTTGCTACCGCCCATACAACGGGCAGCTCTCTGTCGGCTGACACACCCGTTACTTGCTGTGCATTCAGCGCTAAATCGTCTCCTAAAACACCTGCTGTTTTTTTTGTCGCTATTTTACTCATGGTTGCAATGTCATCGAGTAAAGCCGTTATGTCATCTAATAATGTTAAAAGGTTAGTGCCTGCCATTTTGCTTCCTTGGGTCTGTTGTTCTTTCAATGTTAAATTTGCAGCAGCCTGTTTGGTATTTAGGCAAGGCAGAGCCGATGCAGTGTGGTTATTCCCCATAAATTGGCGATAACGTAGCATTAATACCAAACAGGCGCTGCCCGATGGGTTCTTCCTAGGGGCTACTTACTTTTTGTTGCTCGGCTTTTACTTAGTCCACTAGGTTACAAACCTCGCGCCACGATTAAATAGCCCCTAGTTTGAACAAATTTCAATCCGAAAAGATCAACAGACCCTAGCTTATAAATAATTTAATCAACATAACGTAAAGCGCGCCTTTCACCAACGGTTAATTTTGCCCTGTTATTCTTAAGTAAAATAGCGGGTAAAATATATTAAGGAAGGGAAAATGAAAGCAACACTTGTTTTAATGGCTTGCTTACTCAGTTTAATTGGATGTAGTAAAAAAACAACAAGCACACACTACGTATGTAATAACAAGAAAGCAGTACTGAGTACGTTAAAAAACCAAGAAGCAGAGCTCACCTTCAATAATAAAATATACAACCTTTCTCATGAAGAAAGCGCGTCTGGAAATAAGTATATAAATAAAAAAGTACTTTTTTGGGGAAAAGGCGCTGAAGCGATGCTTATAATTTTAGGCAAAAAATATCACTGCACCTTAAAAGAACAAGCTACTAACAACAAATTAAAAAACTTGCTACACTAAAAAAAGTCTTAATTTTGTTGATGAAGTTATGCGTTCTATTGCCATTAAACATAAAATAATTTTAGCCTTTTGTGCTATAGGTCTATTAATGCTTATCAGTAGCTTATTTTTTTACTGGTCCTTAAATAAAATAAGCACGACTACCTCACGAATAGAGAACCTTGCTGTTCCAGCTCAACAAGTCAGTAAAGACTTAAGATTATCGCTTCTCTCTATAACCAAATTCAATGCACTAGCTTATAGTCAAACAAAACCTGATTTATTACTGACCAATAAAAAAGAAGCGCTTAGCGAGCAACAAGAATTCAGTAATATGCTCAATGCACTTAAGCCACAATTGACAGGTCAGCAAAACATGCAAACTTTGCTAGTTGACGCTTCAAAAAACTTTGAGCAACTAAGCAAAACAAGCGCAAACATGTTTAATGCCAAAGAACAGCGTTTTACGGCGCAGTCGGCTGCTACCTCACTAATTAAAGAGTTTGGTGATGAGCTAAGTAACCTCAGTAATGCCTTACTCGATATAGAACTCATAGAGATAAATGCAAAGCAGCAGTCGTTACTAAACTCTGTATTTGGCACAGCAACACGCATTGACGACTTACTCTTTAATTTAAGCAACAATATTAAAAGTATTACGCAAACGACCAGTGTCAGCGACTTAAACGTCCACCAACAAGATACCCAATTTTTACTTGATAATATCCAGCCAAACTTTGTGTATTTAGAGCAGCAAGCCACTCCCTTAGGTGAGCGTTTAAACGCGGCTCAATTTACCGAGCAATTTAATAACTTAAGAACACGATTGAATGGGCCCGACGGTATTTACGCCCAGCAAAATAAAGCGCTTGAAAACACCCAAATGGCACAGCAAAGTTTTGAGCGTTTTCAACAAGAGTTTATAGACACAGAAAGCCAATTATTACAGCTTAATAAACTGGCTGACGAGCGTTTTAAAACTCTGCAAAGCAGTGCTAAGTCGGCAATTAATATGGGTTCTAGCTCTGTCATTATAATTGCGATTGTACTTATTGGTTTACTTATTGTTATTTCAATTTTTACAACTAATGCCATGCTAAAACCACTTAAAAAAGTAAATAGCGATTTAGCACGTATTGCCTCAGGTGATTTTTCTAAACGCAGCCAACCGCGTAGCAAAGATGAATTTGGCACTTTACTTAACAACATCAATAAGCTCAGCGATGATTTGACCCACCTTATAAAAGCGATTAGTAATGATGCTCACGAGCTTGATAAATCGGCCATTCAAACAAGTGAAAAGGGCCAACAGATGACCATTGTTGCTCAGCAGCAATTAGAACGAAGCGCACAAGCCACAGAGCTTGCGCATAGCATGCTAAACAATTCGCAAGCGGTCTATGAGCAGGCCGATAATGCATCTAACGAAATTACCAACGCCTCTCAGTTTGCTAACGACGTAAACCAAATAGCCAACGACAACAGTTTAAGTATTGAAGCACTCTTAAATCGATTAGATAAAGCGGTAAGTAGCACAGAAGAGCTGGCCGAATTTACAGATTTAATTGGCGCAATTGTAAATACTATTAGCAGCATTGCAGAGCAAACTAATCTACTTGCATTAAATGCAGCTATAGAAGCGGCAAGAGCCGGAGAAAATGGCCGAGGCTTCGCTGTGGTTGCTGACGAGGTTCGCTCATTAGCGGCACGTACACAGAGCTCCACAAGCGAAATTCACACCATGATCCAAACGCTGCAGCAACACACAAAAACAACGCAGAAAGAAATTAACGATGGCCAACAACAAGCTAAACAGTGTGTTGAAAACAGTGCTGAACTAAATAAAGCGGTTGAGCGTATAAAAGGGACGTTACTGTCAATTAACCAAATGAGTGAGCAAATTGCTACAGCTTCTCATGAACAGTTAACAAACAGTGATGATATTCAAAAAATAATGGCTAAGGTGACCGAACATGCCACTTTAAATGCCAATAACGCAACCACCCTAGCAAGCGAAAGTGAAGACGTAAATCAACTTGCACACTCTTTAACAAGTGCCGTAGAGCGCTTTAAGTTTTAAGTGCAGGTGTAATGACTTGCTTTGCATGAAATGGGTATAATAGTTCAACTCTTTTGCTTAATAGCGGCCCATAATGAAATATAAAGATCTGCGCGATTTTATCAATTTACTTGAAAAAAAAGGTGAGCTTAAACGCATCACCCAAGAAATTGACCCGTATCTTGAAATGACCGAAATTTCTGACCGCACACTGCGTGCAAAAGGTCCTGCCTTATTATTCGAAAACCCAAAAGGGCACAGCATGCCGGTGCTTACCAATTTATTTGGAACACCGAAGCGAGTGGCTATGGGTATGGGCCAAACAGACGTAAATGAACTTCGTGAGGTGGGTAAACTACTCGCGTTTTTAAAAGAGCCCGAGCCCCCAAAAGGCATTAAAGAAGCACTTGGATCTATTCCTGTATTTAAAAAAGTGCTGAACATGCCCGCTAAAGAAATCAAAAAAGCATCTTGTCAGCAAGTGATTTTACAAGGTGATGACGTCGACTTAACAAAACTACCTATTCAACACTGCTGGCCAGGTGATGCAGCCCCTTTGATTACATGGGGTTTAACCGTCACAAAAGGGCCATACAAGAAACGTCAAAATCTGGGTATTTATCGCCAACAATTATTAGGTAAAAATAAAATAATTATGCGCTGGTTGTCGCACCGCGGCGGCGCGCTCGACTTTCAAGAGTGGTGTAAAGAAAACCCTGGTCAGCCTTATCCAGTATCGGTGGCGTTAGGCGCCGATCCAGCGACCATTTTAGGTGCAGTAACTCCTGTACCAGATACGCTTAGCGAATATGCATTTGCAGGGCTATTGCGTGGAAGCCGAACTGAAGTGGTAAAGTCAATTTCAAACGACTTACAAGTGCCTGCCAGTGCCGAAATCGTACTTGAAGGCCATATTATGCCTGGCGAAATGGCGCCAGAAGGCCCCTATGGCGACCATACAGGTTACTACAACGAAGTTGATGACTTCCCTGTTATGACCGTAACTCACATTACACACCGTAAAGATCCTATTTATCACAGCACATTTACTGGCCGTCCGCCTGATGAACCCGCTATTTTAGGTGTTGCACTTAATGAAGTATTTGTACCAATATTACAAAAACAGTTTCCCGAAATTGTGGACTTTTATTTGCCGCCTGAAGGTTGCTCGTACCGCATGGCGGTAGTCACAATGAAAAAACAATACCCTGGTCACGCTAAGCGCGTAATGATGGGAGTATGGTCGTTTTTGCGCCAGTTTATGTATACCAAGTTCGTAATTGTGTGCGATGACGATATAAATGCTCGCGACTGGGAAGATGTTATTTGGGCCATCACAACGCGCATGGATCCAGCGCGTGATACAACGTTGATTGAAAACACTCCAATAGATTACCTAGATTTTGCCTCTCCTGTATCGGGCCTTGGATCTAAAATGGGTATGGACGCGACTAATAAATGGGTAGGCGAAACCGACCGTGAATGGGGTGAACCAATAGTAATGGATAAAGCCACCAAAGAACGTGTTGACGATATTTGGGATAGCCTTAAAATTCTTTAGCAACTAAACAAACCCAGCGATGGTCAATAATTTATTCACCATCGTTCGGGTAAGCTATAAACAGGCTATAAAATAATCCTATAGGTATGCTAGAATCGATCCATTCAATTGCGTATCTGCTATCAAAAGCGCTGCTAAAAGGTAAAAAATGCAAACATTAAAAGCTGAAGTTGTAGCTATCAGCCCACTAACAGAATTTGTTAACAAAGTAACTTTAAAGCCACAAGAGCCTGTGACCTTTGAAGCGGGCCAATACATGCAACTGGTGTTAAGTGAAAAAGACAAACGCGCTTTTTCTATTGCTAGCCGGCCATCACAATGTGATGAAATAGAGCTGCACATTGGTGCCTCTGGTGCAGACTCATACGCAATGCAATCGCTTGAACATTTACGTAATGCGCATTCAAACAAAACAATGGTTGATATAGAGGCTGGATTAGGTGTTTCCCAACTTCGTTTGCAATGTAACCGACCTATTATTTTACTTGCAGGTGGCACTGGCTTTTCGTATGTAAAATCAATGGCTGATCACCTAGCTGAAATAAACTGTGATCGCCCTGTGCTATTTTACTGGGGTGTTAAAGAAGAGTCGGCATTATATGCACATGAAGAAATGAAATTATGGGCAGAAAGCCACGAGCATTTTGAATTTATTCCTGTCGTCGAAAACCCATCAGCTAATTGGCAAGGTCACACGGGTTTTGTGCACAAAGCAGTAATGCAAGACATCGTATCACTAGAACCTTACGACATTTACATGGCAGGTCGTTTTGACATGATAGGGATTGTACGTGATGATTTTATAGCTCATGGCGCTATTCGTGAAAACATGTACGCCGATGCATTTGCATTTATAAAGTAAACTCATCGCATCATTTAATGATAAGCACCTATGGGTGCTTTTTTTTATGACTTTAAAGTTTTAATAGCTTAAACCTATCAAACACATCAATATAAACAATTTCCTAAAATCCAATCTATAAACCATACTTTGTACAGAACATCAGCGGGAGAGACCCAAATGCTAAATACAAAAGTAAAAGATTTTATGCAACGCAAGTTGCCAAACATAACACCAGACACTGAAATGACAACTGCCATAGCCGAGTTACAAAAATTTAAATTACTTGGTGCGCCTGTATTCGATAACGAAAAATGCCTAGTCGGATTTATTTCAGAACAAGAGCTATTAAAGCCTTTAATGCAAAGTAGTTATTTTTGCGAAGGGGTTGTAAAAGTGTCGCAGCTTATGCAGACCAATGTAGTCACAGTGAGTAGCGATTTAAACATTATTGAACTAGCTGAACAAATGCAGCCAGGTAAGCCAAAAAACTACCCTGTAGTAGAAGGCGTAAAAGTAGTGGGGATGATAAATCGTGCCGACGTACTCAAAGCGCTTTACGATAACTACCTTAGCTGCCAAGAGCACTAATTTAAAACCTGAGCGTTAGTAAATCTCTTAACTATCGCTCAAGTTAAATCTATAAATATGCAGCTTTAAAGCCGCATATTTATTTGCATTACTTAACGTGCACTCACTTGTGCTAGTAGTGCTTTTTTATCGCCGTCACTTAAAAATGCAATTTCTAAGGCATTAGCTTGGGCTTTTTCTATATCAGCCTGAGATAGGCCTGCTTTGGGTGCTGCAATGGTATATTCATGCTCTATTTCAATACCTTCAACAGCCGGGTCATCTGTATTAAGACAAGCAAGAATACCATGATCTAAAAACTGTTTAAGTGGATGCGTAGCTAGGTCGGTAACTGTACTGGTTTGAATATTACTGGTTAAACACGATTCAATACCAATGCGGTTATCACGCAGGTAATCCATTAATCCTGGATCTTCAATTGCTTTTACACCATGGCCAATTCTACTTGCACCTAATTCATTAATTGCTTGCCAAATACTTGGAGCGCCAAGTGCTTCGCCAGCATGAATTGTTGACGCTAAATACGCATCACGCACTTGCTTAAAGTGCTCAATAAATAATTCACCCGGAAAGCCAATTTCATCGCCCGCTAAATCAACCGCCACTAAGTCATTTTTAAACGCAAGTAATGCATCAAGCTCATACTGGCACGTTTTAACACCATAAGTACGCGACAAAATACCAATTAAGTTTGCTTTAATATTGGTATTCTTTGTTGCTGATTTAATACCATCAACCACAGCTTCTACAACACCTTGTGGGTGTAAACCTTGGCTTTGCGACATGTAGTAAGGGCTAAAACGAAGTTCAACGTAGTCAAGGCCTTGCGCTTGCGCATCTTCAATATTTTCAATAGCAATACGGCGGCATGCATCGTAATCGCCAAGTACCGTTACGCCCCAGTCTAGCTTTTGTAAAAAAGCCACTAGGTTTGGCTCTGGATCTATAACTTGAACATGAGGAATTAATTGTTCAACGTTATCTGCGGGTAAATCAATATTAAACTGACGACCAAGTTCTAGTATGGTTTGCGCGCGAACATTACCATCTAAATGACGGTGAATATCTAGCAAAGGTAGTTTTCTATTGATCATAGTAGCACCCAGTTTAATTAAATTTTTGCGCATAATACGCAGATAGAGGTATTTTTCAAGTCTATACGCTTTGTAATATTATTAAGCGGTCATATGTCTGCTTTTTGTGCAAAATATTCACGCACTTAACAATAATCTGTATAAAAATAGTATCGCCTTACTTTTTTATTGTTTCGCTAAATTTAAAAAATACCTATAAAAAAGCACAGGTAAAGCATTTATAAAACGCCTATAACCTGTGCCTAAAATATATAACTAATCAGCTAGTAAACTTATTTGTTATATAAAACGAGTGCCTTTTCAGCCTGTGCCGTGTTTTTATAACTCAAGGCTGCTTGGTCTGCAAATTGGTGTTTATTATCACCATTAAGCGCTTTATCAAATACACGTGCCGCTAAGTCATAATCACTTTGTGCATTAGCAAGACATGCCAGCGACAACAGCAGCGCTGTATTGGTGTCGTCTTTTTTAAGGCGATCTTGGATACTGGCTTGTAACTTGTGCGCTTCACCATGGTTTGCATTATTTAAAATAGCAGCAAGCTCATCATGTTGGCTGGCTTGCTTAACCATTTTAGTTAAATCGCCCTCAATAACGGCAAGCTGACCTGTTGCAGCCATTTGAGTTAAATATGCAGTCTGTGCATGAGTGTGTAGTTTTCGTGGTAATTGTTTGTATTTATTTGTTAATTCATCAGCTGATTGGGCCGTAAAATAGGCAGAAAATACACGCGTCCACTGCTCACTAGAAAACACTTTTTTACGCAGTAGCTTGGGTAAAAACTCTTCAAGTGCACTAAAGTGCTGCTGTTGTACTAATACCTCAGTGTACAGTTTAAGTTCAAGGGCGGTGGCTTTTTTAGCTTCTGCATTCACACGCAACTGCGATTCAATCGCACTGCTATCGCCACTTGCCAACCATAGCTTTGCTACTTTTAATTGCTGCTCTGGGCTTATTTCAAATAATCGCTCAAGCGCTTTATCTGCCTCGTTGTTAGCAAGTGCTGCTTTAGCTAAAAGCGCTAAACGAATATCGTCAAATTTTTCTGGCACACTGTTACCAGAAAGTGCGCGCTCTACCTGTTCGTAATCGTCGTTTATAGCACTGAAAAGGGCTTGTTCAATTGCGGCGAATTTACGCTCTTCACTGCGGGCAAAAAAACCATGCTTGGTATTTCTATAAATTGATAATAAATAACGTATTAGTTTGTAACTAAAATATAAAACTGCCGCAGACAATGCAGCCATAATACAAAACGAAACAATGGTGCCTTCAATGGTCGTATTATTGAACGAAATTAGCACATAACCTTTTTCGTCAAGTACAAAAGGGGTAACCGCAATTACAACAACAACAGCTACAATTAAAATAATTAGCCCTATCATTGCGCCCACTCCTTAACCATTTGTGTGCTTTGCAGTGTGACCTCTTGGCTGAAATTAAGTGGTTCTTTTTCTAATTTAGATAGCGTATTTAGTGTTGATTTAGTCGCTGCATCATCTTGCTTAAAGTATTCACCAATTAAGCGCTTTGCTTCGCTTAATGCATTAAAATATATACTGGCTTGTTTACTTAGTAGCGCATCTTGCGCCTGCGCTATATTAAGCTTAATTCGCTGGTTAATTAAATTGCGCTCTTGATCAGTTAGTAATGGTTCAACAGCTATACCTTCATGGCGCCTAATTTTAATAAAACTATCAACAATTTTATTCCAACTGTTACTGATATTTTGCTGCCAATCGTTAATATCTTCGCTGAGTGCATTTTCATCAACTTCCCGTGGTTCCTCTGGTAAATTGACCGCGTTAAACACCAGTTCATCAATTCGGTTAAGAACACTATTTAGCTGCAAATAAATAGCCTCGGTAGCAACCGGTTTTAAACTATCAAGCGTTTGTATGTCTTGCATAATAGATTGGCGAAGTTCAATTGTACCAGGGTGCTCACTTAACAGTCCGTCTAAACGCTTTAGTACAGCGCTTGCGCCTTGGTAGTCTTTTTCTGCCCACAGTTTAAATTCAGCCATACGCTGCAAACTAGTTACTTCTTGTGGGTTTAAAGATGAGCCTTGTTGCTGCGCTTTTTGTAGTGCGTTTTTTAATGCTTGCTCATTTTCAAGAGTGCTTTGCGCTAACGCCTCAGATACTTTTTCTTCGCTTTTAAATAGCGCTTGTTGCAAGCTCACTTGAGAAGACTTAAGAACCGCTAGCTCTTGCTGAAGTAGCTTATTTTGCTCGCTAAGTTCGTTAACAAATGTATTTTGCGCTTTACCTGCATTTAGCTTTTGATAAAACTCGTAACCAACTCCAGAGGCCACAACCAACGATATTAACAATGCAAGAGAAGCCACTTTACTAACTTTTTGTTTGTCATTTGCTGGTTTGTTTTTTACGCTTGCTGGCTCATTTTTAACTGATGCTGAACTTGAAGCTGTTGATGTTGTGTTTTCTTTTGTTATTGACTTAGGTTGTTCACTCATGCTGCTACCTTGCTGATTAATACAGGTAAACATAGCGTTATCGCTAGCCCCTGCTGCAATATGTATATTTGCCAAACTTACGTGTTGTTGCTGTAAATATGCGGCTATACGCTCGCTGGCAACATAAAAGTGGCACTGTTGTAACCATTGTAATTGTTGTGCAGCAAGGGGGGTAAATATGGCATCAACTGCTGCATTACTTGTTATGACTATACCGTGTACATTGTTGCTTTGCCAGTGGTCAGTCCAGTTACTAGTTAAATCGGATACTGGCTCACGTTCATAAACAACACAATTATTTAAAAACGCACCGCGCTCTTTTAGGACCTTGGCTATATCGGGTCGACCACCTTGCCCTTTGACCAATACAATATTGCTGCCATCAACCTGAGCCAACGACTTAAGAGCCAATACCCCTTCAGAATCGAACTGTTTAGGAGTTGCTGCACGCACACCAAATAATTCATATATTGTATCGGCAGTTTGCTGCCCTACAGCATAAAACTGCGCTTTAATGTTTATATCGGGCTTTAATTGTGCCAGTGCTTTAACAGCATCCTGAGAGATAAAAATAATTTTATCTGCATTAATAAGTGGGCTTAGTTGAGTACTAGAAGGCGTTAAATAGTTAATATTTAAAACAGGAAACAACGACGTCTGATAACCCGCTTGCTCAAGTTGTTCTGCAAGGGCTACGCCTTTTCCTTCGGGCCGAGTTATCAGAATATGTGTCATTTATGCGTCTCTGTATACGTCAGCTAAAATTTTATCTGCGCCTTGAGCAAGTAATTTTTCAGCCAGCTCTATTCCGAGTTTTTCGGCATCGTTAATTTTACCCGCAACTTCGTCACGTAAAATTTCGCTGCCATCAATTGCGCCTACAAGCCCTCGTAAATGAACCTGCTCGCCATCAACTAACGCATAAGCGCCAATTGGTACTTGGCAACCGCCTTCTAAACGACGGTTCATGGCACGCTCTGCGTTAACACGAATACGCGTGTGTGCGTGTTCAAGCGGTGCTAATAACGCTTTAGTTACGTCATCTTCAATTCGACACTCAATACCTACAGCACCTTGGCCATTTGCAGGCAACGATACTTCTGGTTCAATGTAATCCGCAATACGCTCGCCCATCTCTAAACGAATAAGCCCTGCCGCTGCTAAAATAATGGCATCGTATTGCCCATCATCTAATTTAGCTAGGCGTGTATTCACGTTTCCGCGTAAATCACGGATTTCTAAGTCAGGTCTTAGCGCTCTAATTTGGCACTGACGACGTAAGCTAGATGTACCTACAATGGCCCCCTTCGGTAACTCATTTAAGTTGGCAAAGTTATTTGATACAAATGCATCACGAGGATCTTCACGCTCGCAAATGGTATGAAGCGCTAGTCCTTCCGGAAATTCAACAGGCACGTCTTTCATTGAGTGCACGGCAATATCAGCTCGGCCATCTAACATGGCTTGCTCAAGCTCTTTTACAAATAACCCTTTGCCGCCTATTTTGGCCAATGGCGTATCTAAAATAATATCCCCTTGTGTCGACATAGGGACTAACTCAACACGTACATCATCATGAAAATGCTCTAGCTGAGCTTTTACAAACTCAGCTTGCCATAACGCTAGGGCGCTTTTGCGAGTTGCTATACGTACTAATTTTGTTTTTTCTGTCATAGGGGTATCCAATTAATTACTGCGGTTAGCATTATTTAGTTAGCTAACACTCTAAATTCTTTTTGGGCAATTAAATTACCTTGCTCGTCAACAACGTCTACACGCCAATGGCCTGTTTGCGTGTTCATAATATTTTTTGTTGAATAAGTTCTGTAACGCGGCGAAGTAACATTAAGTGTAATTTCGGCCATGGTCTCACTTTCAAAATACCAAATATGTTTAACTTGCTGACCTTGAAGCCCTTTTAGTTCACTAAAAAACGATAATGTTCCTTCAAATTGACTCATACGCACATCTGCCGCAAACACATTTACAGGCTCTCGCTTTTCAACACTGCGAGTCAGAACCGCACGGCTTATTTTACCAGTATCAATTTGGGCCCCTAATGCAACACTTGCAATATGCGCATTGTCAGGAAATCTATCTGTACCAAATAAGGTAACCTCATCGCTTTGCGGAGCGTCTAGTAAGGTGTCTATATCCGCAGATTGTTCGGGTAAAGGGTTAACTTCGCTTTGTGCATCGCTGTTTTGTGTTGATGAAATTATTTCGCTGTTAGATGTGTTAGCCAACTCAGCAGCTTGCAGAGCTACTATTACATTATCTAACTCAGGCTGAACGGTCACTGGCTCTGGGTTACTTTTGTTTGAGATATCGATGTTAACAACATCTTCAGCAGAGACCATTTGCTTTGCAGTTAACCCGTCAGTATTGGCAGCACTTATTTGCGATTGGCTATTGGGTTCATCGTGTATTGGGCTTTCAATGACCTCATTACTTTGTGTGCTATTAGCAATTAAAAGCTCTGTTTGTTCATTGGGGTGAGCGCCTTGATCTGCATTTACTGAGCTGGTTAAACCATATATCACGGCCGCAGATGTCATTACTATCAACATAGCCAAACTCACAATACGACGCCAATGCCATTCATAACTTACCGTAGGTAGGCTGTTTTGTGGCTCGCGTTTTACATTTGCTTTAATAACTATTTTTTGACTCATATTGACCTCAGCGGCTCCAAAATTAGCTTAAACGGGCAATTAACCAGTGGCGAATAGCGTGTAACTCTTCTGCACATACTTGATGTGCCATTGGGTATTCTTGCCAGCTTACATCCATGTTATGTGCTGTTAATACATCAAATGCACTTTTACCCGCACTCATTGGTACCACGTTATCTTGGCTACCATGTGCCATAAATACATTTAAATCGGTATGCTTTACTTCATCTGTGAATTTATGCGGCGCGCACATATAAGTAGACAATGCCATAACACCCGCTAGCTTTTGCTCAAAACGTGGTGCTAAGTGAAGCGACACAACACCACCTTGTGAAAAGCCTGCCAAAATAATTTTGTTAGCTGGTATTCCGTTTGCTATTTCTGTATTTATAAGGGCTTCTACCTTTTCGGCAGACTCTCTAACACCTTCTTCATCGGCACGTTTATCAAGCTCAATTGACTTAATATCGTACCAAGAGCGCATTTCCATACCGCCATTTATGGTGACCGGTTGCACAGGTGCATGAGGAAAAACAAAACGCACACCTAACTCATCTGGTAAGTTTAATTGCGGCGCTACAGGGGCAAACCCATCACCCGAATCACCCAACCCATGTAACCAAATAACGGTCGCTTTATGAGCGCTCTGTGCAGGGTATTGAACAAATTCTAGATTCATAGTGACGATTGCCATTTAACTTCTTGGCCAGCTTGGCGAGTTGACGCTTCGTTAATGAACTCCCAAAACTCTGCACCAGAGCGGTTATCAATCCATTGACCGTCACGCATTTCAAAATGATGACCATTAAATTTAGTTGCTACCCACACTTGATGAAGAGGCGCTTGCTTATTGATCACAATTTTACTTTTATCAGGAAAAATAATTTCTAAAATACCTTGCGCTGATTCGTAATCTAAATCGGCTTCACAATCATCAACTTGCTCTTCAATTGTGAACATAAGAGCTTCGGCTAATTGGTGATATTCGTGTTCAGTCATTGTTGACTCCTTTGCAGGCGAGCCGCCTAATATTGGGTACGTAATTGCGTTAAAAACATGCAGCTAGTGTAACAGGAATAAAATCATCCGCGAATAGCTGCATTTTTTAGATATTCTGTTACTCTGCGATTATAAAGCCAGCAACAATATTAATCTAATGAAAGCGACACATACCTTACAATTAAAAAAACTATTAATTAGCACGGCCCTATTTGGCGCATTAGCTGGCTGCGGACAAAGCGGCCCGTTATATTTGCCTGAACAACAGGCCCAGCAAAACCAACCAGAAAACACGATGACGCCTAACACGCAGGCCAAGCAACCCACTCCCCCAATAAAGCAGGAGCAATAAATGGATTTTTTTAACTATAAAAACAACCAATTGTTTGCTGAAGATGTGAGTATTGCCGCAATTGCTCAGCAATATGGTACGCCTTGCTATGTGTATTCTCGCGCAACATTTGAGCGCCACTACCTTGCGTTTGCTAATGCGACTAAAAACCATAAAAGCTTGGTATGTTATGCCGTTAAAGCGAACTCTAATATTGCCGTGTTAAATATTTTAGCGCGCTTAGGTTCGGGTTTTGACATTGTTTCAAAAGGTGAGCTGGCGCGTGTAATTAAAGCCGGAGGAGACGCCGGTAAAGTGGTCTTTTCAGGCGTTGCTAAAACCGCTGACGAAATAGCGTACGCATTAAAATTAGGGATTAAATGCTTTAACGTCGAATCAGCCTCTGAATTAGAACGTATTTCAGAAGTTGCGTGTGAGCTTAACTTAGTGGCGCCAATTTCTATTCGCGTAAACCCCGATATAGATGCAAAAACGCACCCTTATATTTCTACTGGCCTTAAAGAAAACAAATTTGGTATTGATATTCAAACCGCTGTAAGTGTTTATCAACAAGCTGCTGCTTTACCAGGCTTAAACGTAATAGGCGTAGATTGCCATATCGGTTCGCAGTTAACCGAAGTAAAACCATTTTTAGAAGCGCTCGACAAACTCCTTGCGTTAATAGATGAGCTAAAAAATGTCGGGATAGAATTAAGCCATTTAGATATAGGTGGTGGGTTAGGTGTCCCTTACGACAACGAACAACCACCTCATCCTAGTGAATACGCTGAGCAAGTAACCGCTCGCCTAGAAAACTACCGCCATTTAGAACTTATTTTTGAACCAGGTCGTGCGATTGCAGCAAACGCAGGGGTATTAATTACGCAGGTTGAGTTTATTAAACAAAACCAAAGTAAGTTTTTTGCCATTGTTGATGCTGGCATGAACGACATGCTTCGCCCTTCTCTTTATCAAGCGTGGCAAAAAATTATTCCTGTGTCGGTTCGTGATGACGATACGCCAACTCACAACTTTGATATTGTTGGGCCTGTATGCGAAACCGGTGACTTTTTAGGAAAAGACCGAGAACTAGCGCTTAAACAAGGCGATTTACTCGCGCAGCGCAGTGCTGGGGCATATGGCTTTACAATGAGTTCAAACTATAACTCTCGCCCACGCGTAGCTGAAATAATGGTAGACGGTCAGCAGCACCATCTTATCCGCGAACGTGAAACCATTGAGAGTCTTTATCAAGGTGAGAAAATTTTACCATAAACGTTTTTGCCAACTAGCTGCTCTGTGGCATGATTACCACAGAGCAAACACGAATTAGAGCGCTATGTTAGTTAATTTTTCCAAAATGCACGGCTTAGGCAACGACTTTGTTGTTATTGATAATATTACACAAAATGTATTTTTATCACGAGATCAAATTAAAAAATTGGCTGATCGCCACTTTGGCATTGGCTTTGACCAATTACTCATGGTTGAAGCGCCATACTCCCCCGATCTCGATTTTCATTATCGTATTTTCAATGCCGATGGTACCGAAGTAGAACAATGCGGGAATGGCGCACGTTGCTTTGCACGTTTTGTTCGTATGAAAGGCCTGACTAACAAACACAAAATTAGCGTATCAACCAAATCGGGTAATTTAACGCTATACATAGAAAAAGACGGCCAAGTCACGGTTAACATGGGGCACCCTAATTTCGAGCCAAGCAAAATACCGCTTAAAGCCAGCAAACGTGAACTCACCTACATTATAAGGGCAGAAGAACACACCGTATTTAGTGGCGCAGTCTCTATGGGGAACCCACACTGTGTACTTGAAGTTGACGATATTACGACAGCGCAGGTCGATGTATTAGGTCCACTGCTTGAAAACCACGAACGTTTTCCACAGCGCGCTAACATTGGGTTTATGCAAGTTATATCGCAAGAGCATATAAAGCTAAGAGTATGGGAGCGCGGGGTAAATGAAACACTCGCATGCGGCACTGGCGCGTGTGCAGCTATGGTCATTGGGCATATGCAAAGTAAGCTTTCAAGCGCGGTACAAGTCGACCTCCCTGGTGGCACTCTTCAAATACGTTGGAGTGGAGAAGGTCATCCGGTACGAATGACAGGCCCCGCTGAGCACGTGTTCGACGGACAAGTTGCATTATGAGTAAGCTGAGCGAGGAGCAAATTACTAGCTACTTACTCGCAAATCCTGACTTTTTAGTTAAACACCCAGATGCGCTTGCTCAGCTAGAGCTTCAACAGCAAGCGCAAGGGGCAACGTCACTCGTGCATATTCAACAGCGCCAATTGCGTGAGCACAATACACGTTTAAAAAAGCAAATCGACACCATGAGTAAACACGCTGTTCAAAATGAGCGAGTATACTGTTTACTTAGCCAATGCCATCGCCAACTTTGGCGCCATGATGACTTTGATGCAATCGCTAAAAACTTACACGCTATTGTGTGCTCAAATGACGACATAAGCGACTTCAAATTATTAAAATACACTCCTGACTTTGACGAGCTCATAGAACATCGCCTCAGCGGTTCTGGGTATTATTTAGGGCGTATTACAACGCAAGAGCGTGCATTACTTTTTAGAGATGACACGCAATCTGCGGCTATTTATTTAATTGGCGATGCAAAGCAGCCTAGTGCCATACTGGCATTTGGCAGCAACAACGTTAACCATTTTGAACCCGCACAAGACAACCTATTTATGTTGGATTTTATTAGCGCCCTGCAACTAAGGTTACAAAAACTCGCATGAGTGATGATGCGCCTAATATAAGCGAATTAAGTGACAACTGGCGCACACCCATTACGCTATTTAGCGACTACCTAAAATTTGAAAAACAATATTCAGCGCACACCGTCAATCAATATGTCAGCCAACTTGGCTTTGCAGCGCTTTATTTCAATAAATTATGCGATGACTGGTTTGGCGTACAAGCAGAGCATATTCGCCGCTACAGTATGGCTTTACGCGCCAAACAATTAAGTGGCCGAACCATTAGCTTAAAATTAAGCTGTATACGGAGTTTATATAAGTTTTTAAAAGCCAAAAATATTGCACAGCAATCGCATTATCATAACCCTGCGACCGGCATTAAAGGGCCTAAATTTGCCAAGCCTTTACCTAAAAACCTTGATGTTGATCAAATGGCGCGTTTGCTCGAAATACCCGACGACGACCCTTTAGCAGTCAGAGATAAAGCCATGATGGAACTTATGTACTCATCAGGTTTACGTATTAGCGAGTTAGTTGGCGCTAACATGCAAGATATTAATGCCAAAAGTGGTGAAATATTAGTGCGTGGTAAAGGTAACAAAGAACGCCTTATTCCTGTGGGAACGAAGGCATTAGAAGCATTAAAAAAATGGTTAACCGTGCGGCCTCAATTTGCAAAACAAGACGAGCCCGCCGTATTTTTAAGTAGCCAAAAAAATCGTATCTCAATTCGCCAAGTGCGTTTGCGTATGCAAGAGTGGGGAATAAAGCAAGGGATTAGCTCACAGGTGCATCCGCATAAGTTACGCCATTCATTTGCATCACATATTTTAGAATCGTCGGGTGATTTACGCGCTGTACAAGAACTGCTTGGCCACAGCAGCTTGTCGGCCACACAAGTGTATACCCATTTAGATTTTCAGCATTTAGCCAAGGTGTACGACAACACACACCCGCGCGCTAAAAAACAAACTGATTAGGAAATTACAATGATCCGATTTAATCGTGCAATACGCCCTTTTTCTGTCATGAGCTTTGATTTAGACGACACCTTATACAACAACCACCCGATTATAAAAGCAGCTGTTAACGCCCAACAAAATTACTTAAATGCATTACCACGCTACCAAGAACAAGGCCCACAATACTGGCAACAATGCCGAAAACTTGCCGCTCAACAACAACCCGAGCTTAAAGATAATGTAACGCAGTGGCGCAAGCATACATTGCGTTTAGCTCTATCTAAGTTGGGATTTACTGAACAAGAAGTAGAACTGCACGCTAGTAGTGCCTATAACGCTTTTGCCGATGCACGCAGTAACATTGTAGTCAGCGACGACGTATTAGCGCTACTTGATAACTTAGCGCAACATTTTACCTTAATCGCCATAACCAATGGCAATGTTGAAATAGAACGCTTTAATTTACACAATAAGTTTGAGCTAGTCCTACAAGCGGGCATGCATGGTAAAGCTAAACCTCATAGCACCTTATTTGACAAAGCAGCTGCGCACTTAAAAGTCGCCAAAAGCGACATACTCCATATTGGTGACAGCCTAGATACCGACGTACAAGGCGCCAATAACGCAGGTTGTCAATCAGTGTGGTTAAACGATCAAGGCGCTAAGTATACGTACAAGGGGCTGGCCGATGTTGAAATTGAGAATATTCACGCATTAACGCATTTTATTCGTTCATAAAATGCGTTAAGTAAATTAGCCTTACCCATTAAATTTAGGGAACAATGATGACTTTAAACGAATACCTTAAATCACTTGCTGAAAACCCAAAAAACATTCAATTTACCGATACAATGGCGGTGATCGAAGCCAATTACGGTTTTACTGCTTGCGCCTTTAATAACCACGGGTTACTGAGCTCAGCAAGTGAAAATAACGGTTCATGTAAAATTTTTGCTTTTGCCAAACTCAATGGGCTTAGCAAGCAAAACACATTAGATTGCTTTGGTAAGTTTTATCGCGAAGAAGTACTACAAAACCCTAACGGTGACGATCATATGAACATTCGCACGTTTATGTTATCGCCAGAGGCGACCCCATTTTTGGGCGTTACATTTGAAGGCGAGCCGTTAACAGCCAAATAACTAGGGGCTAAATAAAAAATTTGAATACAGGAATCAATTAAAGTAATTTTTCCATAAAGTAGCGGGTGCCGCAAAGTGGGTAATTATCAAGTTGATACTTCACACTGTATCCGCGTTTTTCATAAAAAGGTTTGGCTTGAAAATCAAGTGTATCAAGCTGAGCTTTTTTGGCGCCAAGCAATATTGCAGCTTGCTCTAGTTCAGCGAGTAACTGTCCAGCAAGGCCTTTATTGCGCACTCTTTCACTGCACCAAAGCCAGTTTATAATTAGCCAATTACCAAATACGCAACCACTAATACCAGCCACCAATTCGTTACTATCGTCAACAAATTTATAGCCGAGTGGCACTCTTTGCGCATCGAAATGCTGGGCATTAAATTCAACCATTTCACTACGTAACGTTGAGTTTAACGCATCACTATTGTCTGCTTGTAATTGGTACATATTGCGCTTCTTAAAAAGCAGATACTAACAAACTCATACCGTCAAAACAGGTTATTTTTACCAAAGGGAACTTCAAGTAGATTACTTGAGGTTTTTTCTGGTTGACCACACATTTCGTCATAAGCACTTGTATGGCGGAGCATCATTTGTGCGTACGCTATTTTTTCAAATCGCTTTTGCACATGTAGCGGGCTTACTGCTCTTACAAACTCGCCATCTTCTTCTGTTACGTAATATTCAACGTTATTAATAATCACAGACACCTGGTAAAGCGCCATTTCTAGTGAGTGAACAACTACTTTTTGTAGTGGCTCATGATTTTTTAGTTCAGAAAATTTCATACCCATTTTGTTCACCTAAATTAAATATTGCTATATCGATACGCAGCTTTGCTATAATCGCGATCAGTTTTTTATTGCCAACCAACGAGTATATTTTATGAGCACCAAAATCCGACTGGCTAAATACATTGCTCATGCCGGTGTGTGCTCACGTAAACAGGCATCGCGTTTAATTGATGAAGGGGTGGTAACAGTAAATAATCGCCCTGCTAATCATATTGATCACGTTAATGAGCAAGACGAAGTCATAGTTAATGACCAAGTAGTTAAAGGCGCGGCCGACTTGGTTTATTTTGCGTACCACAAGCCTGTAGGTATTGACTGTAAATTAAATAAAAATGACCCTACAAGCCTTATTCACCATTTGCCTACACTTACCCGTGTTTACCCTATTGGCCGATTAGATAAAGACTCTCGGGGCCTGCTTATTTTGACCAACGATGGCGATTTTTGTAACCAGCTAATCCATCCTGACTTCCACCAGCCTAAGCATTATATAGTCACAGTAAATAAACCTATAAATAACGCGTTTTGTGAAAAAATGGCCGCAGGCGTCCCTGTTGATAAACAAGTAACCTTACCGTGTGAAGTAACTAAAATAGCTGACAACCAATTTAGTATTATTTTAAAACAAGGGCTTAACAGGCAAATACGTAAAATGGCGCATTACTGCGGCTTTAAAGTAATTGATTTATTTAGAGTGCAATTTAGCGATCTACCCCTTTCAAAACTAAACCTCCCTGAAAACCACTACATACAAATTAATAAAACTGATATTTCAAAAATCTAACCTTCGTTTAAGTAGCACACAAAAAAATTAAAAAATAACCTTGCAAAAACAGATTACAGGTGTAGTCTTAAATTAAAGATTACATTTGTAGGCAATAAAATGATTGAGTTATCAAAAGCAGAATTTGAAGTACTTGACGCACTTTGGATTAATTACCCTGCCACCGCCAGCCAAATTATTGAGCGCTTAAGCGATGACAAACAATGGCACGAAAAAACCATTAAAACCTTACTCGGTCGATTAGTTAAAAAAGGTGCACTGTCGTTTGAAAAAGACGGTCGCCAATATATTTATACCCCCTGCATGGAGCGCGTCGACTACACTTTAAAAGAAAGCCAAAACTTTATTGAGCGCTTTTTTAGTGGCCGCATAGCGCCGCTGGTAAGCGGGTTTGCTAAATCGGAGCAGCTTTCTCAGCAAGATATAAATGAGCTTAAAAAAGTCATTGATGACTGGGAAAAAAACCAAAAGTAAGGACTGGCTATGGATATTCAAACACTATTTAACTGGTTGCTAGAGCAGCAATTATTGCTCAGCATAATGCTTGGTGGCTTTATTGTATGTGAGCGTTTTAGTTTAAGGCTGCTTGGCCCATGCTTTGTGTATAAATTAGTATGGCTGATTCCAGCTTCATTACTGGCTACAAACTTACCGAGCTCCATTAAACCACTGCAAAATAGTGCTATTAGCCATTATTTGATCACGCCTAACCAGTCGCTTATTAATAATTTAAGCCTAAATTGGGCTGTGCTTTATGTATTAGTTACTCTACTACTTTTGACCATTGCGTTTATTGTTCACACTCGCTTTATTAAAAATCTACAGATCAATTATTTAATTGATAGCGAACACGCTATCACTTCACACATTAAAACCTATACCAGTAACCACATTGCGTCGCCAATGGTAGTGGGAATTTTTCAAAGCAAGCTCATACTGCCCAGCAATTATAAAAGCCAGTTTGATAAAGCCACTTTGGCGCTTATTTTAGAGCATGAATCTGTGCACATAAAACGCAAAGATAACCTAATAAATGCCCTGCTGTTACTGGCTACTATTTTATTATGGTTTAACCCGCTCGCGTGGATGGCATACGCAAGCTGTAGGCGCTTACAAGAGCTCACGTGTGATGAACGGGTACTTGCCAATAAAACCACACACCAACACATTTTATACAGCAGAGCCTTAGTTAACTGCGCGGCAACAACGCCCACAGGCCTAATGGCCTATTCACACTACGGAGATAAAAAAACCATGTTACAACGACTTACCAATATAAAGCACAGTGGCAATCGCTCTCGCTTTGCCAAAGGTGGCTTACTGCTTGTTGCAGCAAGCATGTTAAGTACGCTCGCTATTGCAAAGCAACCGCAAGTAGAAGGTGCTAAAAGCGATCACATTTCACCAATAATTCGAATTGAGCCACGCTACCCTGCCCAAGCAGCTAAGCAAGGCATTAGCGGCTCGGTAGTATTAAAATACGATATTGCCGCCAATGGCAGAACAAAAAACATTAGCGTAATTCAATCTAGGCCGTCAGACGTTTTTGATAAATCAGCTAAAGAAGCCTTGGCAAAGTGGGAATATAAAATGTCTGAGGCAGGCTTTGATGATGTACTCGTACAGCTAGATTTTGCTATAAACAGCGAGGTTGCACATACCGATTTAATCGAGCGAATTAAAGTATCGCATTAATGCTATCGAATTATGCCATTAAGTAATGCAAGAGCACAAAGCAAGCGCCCTTTTAGGCCGCTTGCTTTGTGGTTTTAACAATAAAATTAGATACTCACTACAATCATGGCAATGGTAGTACCTAAGCCAATAAACCATACAAGCGAACGTATAATATCCAGGTTCAACCAATAAAAAATACAATACAAAGTACGCGAAACTATATGAGTAACTGCCAAAGTTTCGGTTACTGCATTTACCGAGTTAGTACCCAATACCACTGCTATAGCAACGGCAAAAACAGTAAGTGATTCAAAACAATTTTGATGAGCAGCGAGCGCCCGCGCACCAAAACCCGTTAGTTTTGCTTGCTGGGAACGAGGGTGTTTATTGTCGTACCGGCCAAGCTTTGCCATCGCAACGGCCACAGGTACTTTTGCAAAATAAGGCATTAATACAGCTAATAATGCACACACCACTAATGTTGTCATAGTTTATTCTCTTATTATAAAACCTGATTATTTAGCAATACATATTACACACATAAAAAAAGCCGCCCAAACGTTTTATGACAAACGCTGGCGGCTAAACAATAACATCACACTTACTATAGCTAAGTTTACTCATAAAACAGTGCGGCATAATGTCGCAGATGATGAATATTCACTATCACCCTTAATGCATCGCATTAATAACTAAAGATTGTTAACTTAAAGGCCTTATTTTTAATCGACGAATACCATGACTTGGATCTTTTTCACTTTTTTAGCTGCCTTTATGCAAGCCTGGCGAAATGCCCTGCAAAGTAAATTAAGTAACAATGTAAGTGTTGCTGGCGTTACCCTTTCACGTTTTATTTTAGCGGGCCCCATTGCTGCCGTGTATTTATATGGCCTTTATCAATATCAAGATACAGCCATGCCTACGTTTAATAATGCCTTTTGGGGGTTTATTACTAGTGCAAGCGTTATGCAAATACTTGCCACGGGTTTAATGGTAAAGCTATTTAAAATGAATAATTACGCCGTAGGTGCAGGGCTTGCTAAAAGTGAAGCGTTAGTCGCGGCTATTTTAGGCGTATTATTTTTTGGCTCTGCGCTTAGTGTATTTGGCTGGCTAGGGGTATTTTTAGGCGCCATAGCAGTGCTTTTACTTAGCGGTATAACCAGCGTAAAACACTTTGATGCTAAAACAGCGTTACTTGGCCTTGCTTGCGGCACAAGCTTTGCCCTTACATCGCTTTGGGTACGTGAAGCGAGTTTAAATTCAGGGTTATTATTTCCGCACTCGGCTGCATGGGTTTTACTGTTTGTAATAAGCTTACAAACACTTATATTACTCGGCTATTTATTACTAAAAGAACCACATACCCTAAGTAAACTTTGGCAATATAAAGGCATTACAATAGCAATTAGTGTTTTTAGCTGTGTAGGCTCTATTGGCTGGTTTAGTGCAATGAGTTTACAGCACGTGGCGTATGTTAAAACGCTTGGGCAGGTTGAAGTATTTTTTACGATGCTAATTGCTGTTCTTTGGCTCAAACAGCCACTTAAAAAACAAGATACCGCTGGCTTAATACTTATAGCCATTGCCGCTATTTTAGTGATGCTGCCAAATTGAGAACATAAAAAACGCAGGCTTTTAAACCTGCGCTACTATAAAGCTGCTTATAACTTTTAAAGCGAGTGTTAAGCGCTCTTTTTAAGAACTTATTTTTAGCGTTATCACACCGCAAATAATCATGAGTACACCTGCAATGCGGCCAAACGTGGCTGCATCACCGTAAAATAATATACCCACTAAAAACGTACCCGCAGCACCTATTCCGGTCCATACTGCGTAGGAAGTACCCATTGATATTTGCTTTTGTGCAAGCCACAACATAAAGCCACTGGCTGCTAAAAACGCCACAGCCATTGCAATACCCTGCCAGCGAGTGTCGGGTTGTTGTGAAATTTTTAAACCAATTGGCCAGCCTACTTCAAGCAGGCCTGCAATGACTAAATAAACCCATGCCATTAAACATCTCTCTTTTTCAAAATTACGTCGTATAAATCTTCACGGCGATCTTTTAAATTACGTACTGTCCCTTCGCTATGAAGGATTTTTAGCTTATCCATATCAAGGTCGCTAAATAATAACATTTCGGTATTCGGTGTAGCTTCATTGAGTGTTGCATCGTGCGGAAAAGAAAAATCAGACGGCGTCAATACTGCCGATTGCGAGTACTGTACGTCTAAGCTTTCTACCTCAGGTAAGTTACCTACTGAGCCTGCAATAACCACATAACATTCGTTTTCGATTGCGCGCGCTTGCGCACAATGGCGCACACGTAAATAACTATTTTTAGTGTCGGTCCAAAACGGCACAAAGAGTATATCAAGCCCCTGTTTGGCTAATATTCGCGAAAGCTCAGGGAACTCCACATCGTAACAAATTTGAATACCTACACGTCCAGCATCGGTATCAAACACGGCAATTTTGTCGCCGCCTTGAATAACCCAATCATTTTGCTCATGCGGGGTTATGTGTATTTTGCGCTGCTCGTCTATTTTACCGCTACGGTGACATAAGTAACTTACGTTATAAATTTTATCGTCTTCGGCAAGCGGCATAGAGCCGGTAATAATATTGGCGTTATATTCTATTGCCATACGCGACATCGCGTTTTTAAACGTCTCTGTATATTCTGCTAAATAGCGGATTGCTTCGGTTTGATTATTTTGATCGCCTAAGCCCATAAGTGGCGCGTTAAAAAACTCAGGAAATAATATAAAATCGCTTTTGTAGTCAGATACCGTATCTACAAAGTATTCAACCTGCTTAAGCATTTCTTCAACCGAATCAACACAACGCATTTGCCATTGCACCGCGCCTATACGCACGATTGATTTAGTTGACTCGAGCACGGTGTCGGTAGGCTCATACATTATGTTATTCCACTCAAGTAAGGTGGCGTAACCTACAGATTCTTGATCCTCCGGCAGGTACTTTTTAAGTAACCGCTTTACCTGAAAGTCGTTAGAAAGCTGAAAGCTTAAAATGGGGTCGTAAAGCTCTTTTTGGTCAACCTTTTCAATGTATTCCATTGGCGTCATTTCACTGCTGTGATTGTAATAACGTGGAATACGGCCACCCGCTAAAATAGCGCGTAAGTTATATTGGCGGCACAACTCTTTACGGGCATCATAAAGGCGACGCCCTAAACGCATGCCCCGGTGAGTTTCACTAATAGCAACATCTAAGCCGTACAGCGCATCGCCATCGGTATCGCTAAATACGCGATCATGGCCATCGGCTATGTCTTCGTAGGTGTGTGGGTTTGAAAAACGCGTGTAGTCTACTTGCACGCTCAGCGCTAAGCCCACCAGCACGCCATCATCCACTATGCCTATTTGCCCTTCAGGGAACTGATCAATTAATCTAAAAATAGTATGGCTTGGCCATGCGCCGCCTAAGTCTGGGTAGGCTTGATCCATTAGCGTTTTTATTTGTGGATACTGCTCTTTGGTCAAGTTACAAATTTCTAGGTGGGTTTTTTCTGCCGACATACACAACTCCTTGGGGCATGGGAACAAAAAAGCTGAGCAAATGCTCAGCTTAATAAACTATATTATGCGTGCTTACTCACTTTACAAGTTACTTTAAGCTACGATAAAACAACGTGGTTACTCGCTCTTTTGGTAGCCAATTTGCGTATTTAAGACCCAGTTCTGATAGTGGGTCTGCGTCAAGCACTTGCTGTAAACTCGCATCGTTTTGCATTGCCTTAAGCATAACATCTTTGGCCTTTTGCACCAGCTTACGATACGTTATCAGCCCTGAACGGTCACTTACTGGACCATGCCCCGGAATAACTTGAGTATTATCGTCAATTTGGTTAATAACATCGTCAACCGCCGCTAATACTCCATCAACACTGCCACCGCTATCTACATCAACAAACGGCAAGCTGCCAAAGTTAAAATAAATATCGCCCATGTGCACTATGTTGTCGTTACTAAAAAATATAACTGAGTCACCATCGGTATGGGCATGCGCATAATGCACAACATGTGCGTGTTCGTTATTAAAATGCAGCTTTAAATCGTGGCCAAAACTAATACGTGGCAGGTAATCTGAGTTTGCACCGTGTTTTTCTTCTAATCGCTTATGTACGTTGTCGTGGGCAATGACATGTGCACCCGCTTTAGCAAAGTTTTCGTTACCGCCGGTGTGGTCGCCATGATGATGGGTATTAATTACGAACTCAGCACTACCAGGTTTTAAATCGCTAATGGTTTTTTTAATGTCGTTTGAGAGCTTGGCAAACTGATCGTCAATAATGTAAATACCGTCATCACCAACACTTGCAGCAATGTTGCCACCTTGACCAAATAATACATAGACGCTTTCACTGAGTTTTTCTGCGGTGACGGGGTTGTCGTCTGCATGAGCCGATGTGCTCAGTAGCAAACTGGTCATTAACGCGGGTAGTAATTTTTTCATTTTAGTTCTCCATTGTTAGAGTTATATAGAACGTTATTACTTGCATTTTGGCTCACACTATTTTGGTGAGATAACTATTTGATGCGCTAGCGTTTGTGGCAATAGCGGAGTTTGCTTACCTTCAATATAGTCGCTAAAACCAGCTCTATAAAACTCTGATAGCGGATGTCCCGACTGCCCACCCGGCACACTTAAAATAGCGTGCTCTAAATGCCCAGGTTGAGCAATAAAACGCTGTGATGCACCAAAATTTCGTCCTTGTACCGCAGGCATGTAAGTATCACCAAACCCTGCAGCAGTTGGCATGTTAAGTAACTTTGCCAATAGCGGGATTTGTTTTGCAAAAGGATGCTCTATAACCAGCTCGTTTACTTTACCCCACTGCCATTGCTTTATATTAGTGCCAAATTGCGCGCTCAATTTATTTACAGCTTTATCAAAAGCACCCACTAATTGTTCATCCCAACTATTAAATTGAAAATTAACCCAAGATGCAGGTTTATTGTTAATAAGTTGCCAAAGCGCAGGCTCTAATCCTCGTTTTATAGGTTTAAGAGTGCCTTTGTGCTCATTAAGAGTGACTTCAATATTGTTAAACACGAGGTTAATAACTTCGTCGCGATAGCGTTTAACCAAGGTATAACCTACCGAAGAAGCACATGCGCATTGCTGCCAGTTTTCAAGCTCTGTTATATACTGCGCATTTTTAACCTTATTGGTGTTTAACTGCTTGAGTAACAGCTCATGCCATGGCATTAAAAAACGGGCTTGGTTATCAAGCTGTAGCGCGTAAAAGTCAGACTCTGCAAATGTGTTTTTTTCAAATAAGCGGTCTCTAATTTGACTTGAACGTGCACCTAATGCATAGCCGCCATTACCAAAGCGTGCATTATCGCTGGCGGATACAACCCGAGAATTCCCCGTCCATAATCGCCCACTGGACGGGTTTTTAACAAATGGGCGATTAATTTCGTTTTGTTCAAAAAGTGCCGAATACTGCGTTGTATTTACACTTAACTCACTCGCAGTTGTTCGTGCCGGAATACCGCCTATATTTTTCCATGCCGCATTGCCTAGGCTATCAACGACCATTAAATTCTGTACCGGAATACCAATATCACTTGCAAGAGCAAGCGCATCGTCTACAGTATCTGCCTGCTCAAGCTTTAATAGTTGCATGTTGACCGCATAAGGTTGATGCGCCGCCCAACTAAGTGCATAAGGCTTTTCGTTAATGTATTTTACTGGACCGTATTCGCTCATTATTAACGAGTAAGGTTCAGCGCTTCCCTCTGGTAATAAAATAGGCTCATCAACAAGCCATGTTTTGCTATCACTATTTAGCGCTATCCAATCGGCGGTATCTAAATAACCGTTAGTAAACCCCCATGCAATTTTATTATTTGTTCCCACCACTATGGCTGGAGTGCCAGGAAGTGATACACCCGTTATCTGCATTGGCTTGTTATTTAACATATAATTGAGTTGTGCTCGGTACCAAATAACCGGTACTGCCATTGATAAGTGCATATCGTCAGACACCATTCCTGCGCCGGTTTTTGTAAGCTCTCCGGTGACTGCCCAATTATTGCTACCAAGCTCTTGAGGGGCTTCAATGTGGGTTGCAACATGAGCCGTTTGCGTTGCAAGAACCGGCAGTTCACCTACAAACGGAGCTAATTTGCTACCATCAAGCGCTGCTTGGTATTGACTAGGTTGCGTTAAAAAATCAACCATATTCTTGCTGTATATTTGCTCTAGCTGAATCAGAGTTTGATCGCGATTAAATGTCATGCTTTGTAAATCTAAGTACATGCTAAATATCACTAATAAGCTATCTTCACTTTGCCAAGGTTTTTGCGCCCCGCCCGTTAGTAGGTATTCAAAACTTGCATACCCTACTTGTGCCAGCCCTTCGTTCACGCCTTGTGCGTAGCTTTTTAATAATTGCTTATCGGTTTCAGGAAGAGTTTGTAAAATAGCGCGGCTACGCTTACGCAGTTGATGGAAGCGCATTTTTTTATCAAGCCCAAGGGCGGCTTTGCCAAATAATTCACTTAGCTCACCTGCGGCGTTGCGCCTTAATAAATCCATTTGAAAGAATCGGTCCTGTCCGTGCGCATAACCTAATCCGTAAGCGGCATCGTTACGGTTTTTAGCGTTGATAACAGCTTGGCCCAATGTATCGCGAGAAATTTTAACAGGTTCATTTACTGCCATACTGCGCCCGTTGCCATCAAGTGCTGGTAAGCTCAAGCTTAGTACCCCATACACCACTGCGGTGCCACCCAGCCCTAAAATTACAATTAATAACAACAAGCGTTTGATTAGTTTATACATTGAGTTGCCCTTCCCCCCTTTACGTTGCCTATATAATACCCACAGTTTTATTAAATAATCATGATCTTGCTCGCAAAGGATGAAATAAACATCAAAATCCACGATAATGTCACTTCCACACATCGTGCAGAACTAGTTGAGATCAATATGACTGAAAAAACGTTTATCAAAGGTAAAGACCGCGATCTAGAATCGTCTATCTCTACCATGCAAAACAAGCTTAAAGCCCTGAATATTAATGTTGAAGAAGCGCTTTGGCTTAACCCTGTAGCTAACTGTTATTCGGTTCATATTAAAGACAGCGACTGCGGTGTTATGTTTACCAATGGTAAAGGCGCAACCGATAAAGCCTCTATTGCCTCTGCGCTAGGTGAATACTTTGAGCGTTTAAGCTGTAACTACTTTTTTGCTGACTTTTACTTAGGTGAAGAATTTGCCAACGGCGACTTTACTCATTACCCAAGCGAAAAATGGTTTAAAGTTGAAGGTGAAGAAGTACCTGAAGGCATAATGGACGAAAGCCTGTGGGATTACTTTGACCCAGAGCGCGAACTTAACGCATCACACCTTTTTGATTTTAACTCAGGTAATAACGAGCGCGGCATTTGTACATTGCCATACACGCGCCAACGCGATAACCAAGACGTGTACATTCCGGTAAACGTGATTGGTAATATTTTTGTATCTAACGGTATGAGCGCGGGTAACACAAAATTTGAAGCGCGAGTACAAGGTTTATCAGAAGTATTTGAACGCGCAATAAAAAACCGCATCATCGCTGAAGGCATTTGTTTGCCAATCGTGCCTGAAGAGGTTGTTAAGCAATACCCACAAATTCACGAAGCATGTGAAGAGCTACGCAGCCATGGTTTTCATTTACGTATTGCCGATGCATCACTAGGCGGTAAATACCCAGTAATGAGCGTAACGCTGATTAACCCAACAGATGGCTCTGTGTTTGCATCGTTTGGTGCTCACCCTTCATTTGAAGTAGCTCTTGAGCGTACCGTTACCGAGTTACTACAAGGTCGCCGCCTTGATCAGCTTGATGTATTCCAGCCTGCCACGTTCGATAACGACGAAGTAGCAACGCCTGAAAACATTGAACTGCACTTTATTGATTCTAGCGGTTTAATATCGCATGACTTTTTCCGTGCAACTCCCGATTTTGAGTTTGTACATTGGGACTTTAGCGGTACAACAGAGCAAGAATACAACTTCTGTACTGACCTAATTCATAGCATGAATCACGACATTTACATTATGGATTACACGCACTTAAACGTGTATGCATGTCGTATTTTAGTACCGGGCATGTCAGACATTTACCCAGTAGATGAGCTTATTTGGCGTAACAACAACGAAGGCGCTAAATTCCGTGAAGCATTCTTATCGCTTGATCAGTACGATGCTGAGCAATGGATGGACATTTACGACAGCCTAGAAGAAGCCGGCCACAGCGATATTATTCGCGCAGCAGAGTTTATTGGCCTTGCAACCGATGCCGACACACCTTGGCATACGCTACGTATTGGTGAGCTTAAAGCGCACCTATGTTTAGCCGCAGGCAGCGAAGAAGCAATTGATTGGGTTGATTGGATACTGCATACAGGCCAAGTAAACGAAGAGGCAATGCGCCATTTCCGCTGCTTAAAAGCCATTCTTGAAATTAAATACGATGACGAGCGTGAATACGCCGACTACCAAGATGCACTTGGTTTAATGTTTGGCAGCGACAACGTAACGCTTGCGATTGAAATTGCCGAAGGCCGTACATTATTTAACGGTTTAACCTTCCCTGGTTTGTCGCTTAATGGCTTTAAAAAGCATGCAGCACTCCTAGATGGCTACCGTAAACTACATGTAGCTAAACAAAACCATTGGGCACGTGAAGTAAGCGACTCATAGTTTTAAACTGCTATTTATAAAAATAAAATGGCGCTTATGTTTAAGCGTCATTTTAATTTGTACAATAAATAGCTATAGTTGAGTAGCCTAACCCAAGCCAATGTAGCTAATGCCGCCAACTAATAATAAAAAAACGAATATTCATAACTACAAACGAACCTTCTGGTTATCGATGACACTACTACTGCTTATTAGTGTTGTACTAGAGCGCATTAATTACAATCGCGTGAAAGACGCTCATCGCCTACAAATACTCTTTGAAGTAAGCACCTACAGAGCACAATTAGAAGCCATTTTAATTTCTAACATTCAATTAGTCCGTGGTTTAGGCGTTGCGGTTTCTGCAGAGCCTAACTTAAATCAAGAACGCTTTGCACAAATTGCAGCCCCTCTTTTTAATACATCAAAAGAACTTCGAAATATTGGCGGTGCACCCAATATGATTATAAAAATGACCTACCCTATTAAAGGCAACGAAGGTGCGCTGGGCCTTAACTTACTGACCAATAAAAACCAACGCGCTGATGCAATAAAAGCACGCGATACCAATACAATTATAATGGCAGGCCCATTAACACTTGTGCAAGGTGGAGAAGCACTCATAGCGCGTGTGCCTGTATATACTCCGCCAGAGAATACGTTTTGGGGATTACTATCGGTTGTTTTAGATATCAATAAAATTTATAAAAACGCCGGTATTTTAGATCTAGAAGACAATTATAACGTTGCACTTCAAGGCCGAAATGGGCTGGGTGATAAAGGCGAGTTTTTTTTTGGTGACGCCACAATACTAAGTCGAAACCCTCTCGCATTTTCGCTAAACTTTCAAGGCGGTAACTGGCAGTTATATGTTGCACCAAAGCAGGGCTGGAGCCCACCCAACTCAGCAATTTGGCCATTACGTTTAGCAATAATTATTATTTGTGCGTTACTTACATGGGCATTTTGGTTTTTTTTAAAAATGCTTGAACGCCAGCAAAAAAATGAAAAAATGCTAGAAACCATGAGCGATTTGGCGCAAATAGGTGCGTGGTCGTTTAATTTAGAAACGAAAAAAGTTTATTGGTCAGATATGACTAAAAAACTGTTTAAATACCCACTCAATACCCAGCCACAATGGCCTGAAGATTTAAGCTACTTTAAAGAAGGTGAAAGCAGAGAAACCATCAAACCTCTACTCGAACGTGCTATTAAATATGGCCATAGTTATGAAGTTGAACTAGAAGTAATAAACGCTGAAGGGGAAGCTGTATGGGTACTTGTTAATGCAGAAGCTGAACATAAGAATGGTCGATGCGTGCGCATCTTTGGTTCGCTACAAAATATTGATACCCGTAAAAAAATTGAATTAGCAAATAGCTTTACGGCACTACACAATGAAACGTTAGCCTCATTAACGGTTAATAAGCTCATTTTAAACGGTAAACTTAGCCAATCAAAAGATATACTCACTGAAGCTATTTGCCACGCTTTAAAAATTGAACGCGCTAGCATTCGTTTTTATAACGAAGATCACACACAGTTAATTCCGTTCGCACTACATAGTAAGTTAACACAAGCCGAAAACGTTGAACTAACTTGGCTTAGAAAACACCTTCCTGACTTTTTTAATATGCTTGATAACCAAGCTGTATTTAATATTCCCGACGTTATTCATAATTCAGCGCTATCTCCTTTGTCGCCATATTACTTATTGCCATTGGGAATAAAATCGATGCTGTGCGTAACAATCCCTGCCGGCAACGGGGTATTAGGAATAATATGTGCTGAGCAATGCAAAACCACACGCTTGTGGACAAAAAACGAAGAAAGTTTTTTAATCACAGTGGCTACGCTTATAGGCAGTTTACATTCAAGCCAGCAACGCATAGAAGCAGAACAGGAATTAGTAGAAGCTAAGGAATTAGCCGAACAAGCGGTGGCAGCAAAAAGTGAATTTTTAGCAACTATGAGCCACGAAATTCGCACTCCTATAAATGGGGTGCTAGGCATGCTAAATATAATTAAACAAACGAGCTTAAATCAACAACAGGCGCATCATATAGAGCTTGCGCAATCATCTGCCGAATCATTGCTTAATATTATTAATGACATACTAGACTTTTCTAAAATGGAAGCAGGTAAACTTAACATTGATAGTATTCAATTTAACCTCCCTAAATTGTTAGGTGAAGTGGTTGAATCGTTTGCACTAAAAGTGGAGCAAAACAATACAAAACTAATTTTAGACGCAACTCAGATTACAGTAAGTGAAATAATTAGTGATCCGAATAGGCTTAGGCAAATTCTTAATAATCTGATTGGTAATGCTGTTAAATTTACTAAAAACGGTGACGTCATTATTATAGCCAGGGTGGACGACTCCACCGATGGCTCATTTCTAGAGTGCTCAATAATTGATACCGGTATTGGCATCAATAAAAATCAACAATCACTGCTGTTTAACTCATTTACACAGGCTGACGCTTCAACTACGCGCCAATTTGGCGGCACAGGCCTTGGCTTAACTATAGTAAAACAACTGTGTGAATTAATGGGTGGAAGTGTCAGTGTTAACAGTGTTGAAGGCGAGGGCAGTACGTTTTCATTTAATATAAAAATACAACCTAGATTAAGTAAAGAGCAGGATTTACCAAGCCATCTAATAAACAATAAGCGTATTTTAATTATTGATGAATGCCACTTAAATACCAGTATTGCCACTAAACAGCTGCTGATTTGGGGTGCTCATGTCGAGTTTATAAATGACTACGGTGAAGTACTAACACACTTAGCGGATACGACTCATTTATACGATGCAATTTTAGTTGATTATCACTTTTTCTCTATTGCTGCTAAAGCGCAAACAACCGCCTTACAAAACTTCATTTACAAATCTAAATGTAAGTCGGTGATTATGGCGCCAATGAGTTACTCGCAAAAAAATTCAACGCTTGCAATGAACGTTGACTGCATGATTTTTAAACCTTTAACACCATCGGATTTATTCGACTCACTTACTAATGAAAAGTTTTTAGAGCAGCAATTAAATCAGGCGCAACTCACTAATACGCTTACAAAAGCCCCTATTACAGACTCATCAGAACCCGTTTTATTATTAGTAGAAGATAATAAAATAAACCAAGTTGTGGCCTCTGCACTACTAAAAGAAGCGGGTGTGACCTTTGATATTGCCGAAAATGGCGAGGAAGCAATTAGTAAACTAAACGCCAAACAAAATAACCCGTATAAACTTATTTTAATGGATTGCCAAATGCCAATAATGGATGGTTACCAAGCCACGCAAGCAATTAGGCAAGGCGAAGCAGGTGAAATATACAGTCGCGTTTCAATTATTGCTTTAACGGCTAATGCCATGCAAGGCGATAGAGAAAAATGTATTGCTGCAGGTATGGATGACTATTTAACTAAACCGCTTGATATGGCCGCCTTAAAACCTAAGTTGCAGCACTGGCTTGACAGTTAAATAAGGCTTACCACTAGTTAGAATTAATAATTAATATTTTTAAGGGTACTTATGCAGTTATCACCAAATCAACAACGTGTTATTGGTTGCCTTCTAGAAAAACAAAGCACTACGCCAGAGCATTACCCTTTATCACTCAATGGGCTAGCCAATGCATGTAATCAAAAATCGAATCGCGATCCTGTTCTTAATTTAACAGAAAGTGATGTTCAAAATGCGCTAGATGAACTTATAGATATACGCCTAGTTACTGTTGATGAAGCGCCTTCAGGGCGGGTAAATAAGTACGACCACCGCTTTTGTAATACCGAATTTAGTAGCTTACAGTTTTCAGCACAACAACGTGCCGTTATTTGCCTATTGCTGTTACGCGGTGCCCAAACACCCGGCGAATTAAGAACTCGCAGCGCTCGCCTCGCTGATTTTAATAATGTAGATGAGGTTGAAAACGCCCTAAATAAACTAATTGAAAACGAGCAAGTCGCCAAACTACCGCGCGAAGCAGGTAAACGTGAAAGCCGATATATTCATTTATTTGGTGAGCAACAAATTACACCTGATAGCGATACCATTAATTTACCCAGCGAAGCGATTAAAGATAAAGAGTTAAACGATTTATTACGCGAAGTAGAAGAGCTAAAAGCAGAACTTAACCAGATAAAAGCACATTTAGGGCTTTAAATAAGTAAAACTAAATCACATAATAAGTTTATTGCGTATCACATTTAAAATATTACAAGGAGCCGGCAATGCGCGCCGAAATAATGACTGAAATGAAAGTTCAGCCAACCATTGATGTAAACGCTGAGATATCTCGTCGAGTTAACTTTATAAAAGCACGTTTAGTTGCGGCTCACTCACGATCGCTTGTGCTTGGTATTAGTGGCGGGGTTGATTCTTCAACTTGCGGCCGTTTATGCCAATTAGCTGTTAACGAATTAAATGAAGAACACAGCACTAATAAATACCAATTTATTGCTGTGCGCTTACCTTACGGTGTTCAAGCTGATGAAGACGAAGCGCAAATGGCGGTTGATTTTATTCAGCCAAGTAAGCGCATGACCGTTAACATTCAGCCTGCTGCCGATGCATTGCATGAGCAAGTGTTAATGGCAATGACTAGCAGCGGTGACGCATTACCAGAACAAGCACAAATAGATTTTATTAAAGGTAACGTTAAAGCGCGCCAACGCATGATTTCCCAATACGAAATTGCCGGTTTTAGTCAAGGTTTAGTGGTTGGCACCGACCATAGCGCTGAAAATATTACAGGCTTTTACACTAAATTTGGCGATGGTGCATGTGATTTGGCGCCTCTTTTTGGCTTATCTAAGCGCCAAGTTCGCGCACTAGCGACTGCTTTAGGCGCGCCAGTATTGCTTGTTGAAAAAGCCCCTACAGCCGATTTAGAAAGCGACCGACCAGGCCTCACCGACGAAGAAGCGCTTGGTTTAAGTTACAATCAAATTGATGACTTTTTAGAGGGCAAACCTGTCTCTGAAGAGGTAGAACAAAAGTTAATTGGCATTTATCTGCGTACGCAACATAAGCGCCAGCCAATACCAACAATTTACGATTGATATAAGTGATATAAAAAGCAATTAACCGTATTGGGTTTATTTGCTTTTTTGATCGCCCTATTCAAATATTACGTACACATTACGCTCAACGTATTAATATTTATTAAAAACTTACCAAAGAGAACACCGCATTATATGACATCGCCCATTTTAATCACTGGCGCTGGCCAACGAATCGGCCTAGCCCTTGCTAAGCACTACCTTACTCAAGGGCAAGAAGTCATTATTACTTACCGTACTCGCCATAATGCTGTAGAAAAACTAGCGCAGCAAGGGGTGACCTGTATTCATGCCGATTTTAGTACTGATGCGGGAATTAATGAGTTTATTAATACATTGAAAGCCCATACCCAGTCTTTAAAGGCTGTTATACACAACGCATCTAGCTGGGACTGTGAAGCAAATAACCCAGACCACGCTAAGCTTTTTGATAACATGATGCGCATACATGCCAAAACACCTTACTTAATTAATATGCAGTGCGCTGACTTACTTTTAGCGTACCAGCAAGCTAGTGGCACCGCCGCAGATATTGTGCACCTTACTGACTATGTAGTTGAAACAGGTAGCCCTAAGCATTTGGCATACGCGGCAAGCAAGGGCGCACTTGATAATCTAACGAAATCGTTTAGTGCTAAATATGCACCCAATATAAAAGTAAATGCGGTTGCGCCTTCGCTTATTATTTTTAACGAGCACGACGACGAACAATACCGCGCTAAAACACTCAAAAAATCATTGATGGGCATCGAACCTGGGTGCCAAGAAATTGTAAACAGCATTGATTTACTCTTACAAAGTCAGTACATAACAGGGCGCTCTATTCCTGTTGATGGCGGACGTCATTTAAAGTAAAAAACACTGAGACACCTATGCATAACGAATTAAAAGACAGCTACCAAAAAATTATAACCGCCGTAGGCGAAGACGCTGAACGTGAAGGTCTATTAGACACACCAAAACGTGCGGCAAAAGCAATGGAATACCTAACACAAGGTTATCGCCAAACGCTTGATGAAATTACCAATAATGCAGTATTTACCTCTGATGCCGACGACATGGTATTAGTACAAGACATAGAACTTTACTCTATGTGTGAGCACCACTTACTGCCATTTATTGGTCGCTGCCATATTGCTTATATTCCAAATGGCAAAGTGCTGGGGTTATCTAAATTTGCGCGTATTGTTGATATGTTTTCGCGTCGCTTTCAAATACAAGAACAGTTAACACATCAAATTGCCAAAGCCGTTGAAGAAGTAACCGGCGCAAAAGGCGTAGGTGTTATTGTTGAAGCTAAGCACATGTGTATGATGATGCGTGGTGTAGAAAAGCAAAACTCAAGCATGCGTACATCGGTAATGCTGGGTAACTTTAGAAGCGACCCTAAAACACGCAACGAATTTTTGCAGCTTATTAAAGGGTAATCTATGGCCAACGCAATTATTAATGTTACTAACTTACGCTTGCGTACATTTATTGGTTTTAATCCTGAAGAGCGTGAAAAAAAGCAAGACGTAGTCATTAATTTAGAGATTCACTACCCTGCGGATAACGCATGTAAAACCGATGAAGTAGACCAAGCACTTAACTATAAAGTGATCACCAAAGAGGTAATTAGTTTAGTTGAGCAAGGGCACTTTTTATTACTAGAAAAGCTCGTAGCTGAAATTCTTGCGGTTTGTCATTCTCATCCAAGTGTAAATTACGCTAAAGCCCGTGTAGATAAACCGCATGCGCTTCGCTTCGCGGACTCTGTATCACTAACACTTGATTGGACAAAGTAGCGTGCGTATAGCTTAAATAAGAGCTTCTATCCCCACGGCAAGGGCAATAACCGCTAAGTAGCGTGCGCCTTTGCCAAGTGTTACTAAAACCAAAAACACGCTAAACTTTACTTTAAAAATACCACCAATGACTGTTAGTGGATCGCCAACAATAGGCAGCCATGCAAACAATAAGCTGTACACGCCGTATTTATTAAACTGATTTTGCGCCTTTTCAAGCCCTTGCTCTGATACCGGAAACCACTTTTTATGTTTAAAGCGTAATACTTGCGTACCTAGCCAATAATTCACACAACTGCCTAACACATTACCCAGCGTAGCTGTGCACCATAAAAGCCAGATGTTTGCGTTTGATTGGGTAATCATCGTTATTAAAACGACTTCTGAGGAGCTTGGTAATAAAGTGGCCGAAATAAACGCACTAATAAACAAAGTAAAATAAAGCATAATGCCCTTAGGCTAAACGTAATAACCCAGCTTATAGCTGGGTTTGCAGAATAATAGCTAACGCTTTATTTTATCAAATTTAAACTCAGTGGGTAATTAAACTCTTTCCCTTCGTTTGCTTTTATACTCGCTAAAACCACCATCACAAAAGCAAATATAGCCACAATAGGAAGTAAAATTACACCGATCACAACAAACATCAACACAAAACAAATAATATAGGCAATGGCCATGGTTATCTGAAAATTAAGCGCTTTTTTACCGTGCTCATTGACCATTTGCATTTCATCTTTTTTAATTAACCAAATAATTAATGGCCCTATTATTGAACCAAACGGCACTATAAAACCAGCAAATGCGCTTAAATGGCACAACATTGCCCATGTACGCTCATCTTTATTTACTACTTTAACCTGTTGATTTTCTTCCATAACACAATCCTTTAATTTTTATAATGCGGTTTAATTATACACAGGTATATAAATTTCTGGCGTATTTATTTACAAAAATCACAGCCTAAATGTCTGTGATAAAAAAGTGATAAGTTTGTGAGAGTTTCTGGAGACGATTATTCAATACTTATCTCGAATCATCACTTACAGGAAATAAAAAATGAAAGCTTCAACATTTACACTTGCAACTCTTTTAGCGGTAGCTAGCCAGTCAACCATGGCTGCAGAGTTAGACTTAACAATAACTAACCTAACCCAAGGCATTCACTTCACTCCGCTACTAGTTACAGCACACAACAGTGAAGATAAGCTTTTTGAAGTTGCAACTGAAGCTTCTACCGCATTACAAACAATGGCTGAAGGTGGCAATATTGCTGAGCTAATGGCACAAGCCACTGCAGCAGGTAGCGATATGGCTGCAAACCCAGCAGAAGGTTTATTAGCGCCATCGTCATCAACCATGACAACACTAATAACGACTGACGGTAACGATTACTTATCGGTGACCGCTATGTTACTACCTACAAACGATGGCTTTGTTGGCCTTGATAGCTGGAAAATACCAACCGAAGCAGGCACCTACACGGTTTATTTAAATGCATACGATGCGGGCACTGAGCAAAATAACGAGCTAGTGGTTGAAGGTTCTGGTGCACCGGGCACGCCAGGTATTCCTGCAGCACCAGGTGATAATGCGGGTACAGGTGGCGCAGGCTTAACAAGTACCGATAGCAACATTAACGTGCATATTCACCCAGGCACATTAGGTGACGACGATTTAACCGCTGGTAATAGCGATTTAAGTAATACGGTTCACAGATGGTTAAACCCAGTGGCTAAGCTAACCGTTACGGTTAAGTAGGAGCGTAATCATGGCATCTTTAAATAACTTTAAAAAAAGCATCGTGGTTGTTGCACTAGCAGCTTCACTTGCAGCCTGTGGCGACAACGATAGTAACGATCCTGTTCAGGTTGTTACACCGCCAACACCTGAGCCTGTAAGCTATACATTTGATGTAACAGTAAGCAACTTAACTGCAGGGCAGCCACTATCGCCAATTGCTGTTATTGCACATACAGAAGGCACACTTTGGCAAATTGGCAGTGCGGCATCGGTTGCATTAGAAACCATGGCTGAAGGAGGCGACAACAGCCAACTGCTTGCATTAGAAAACGCCATTGCCAACGCATCAAGCGAAGGTCCTGTTGGACCTGGTGCTAATACCACGATCACATTAACCACAGACTCACTTGAAGCACTTAAGCTGTCGCTTGCCACTATGATGGTGAATACAAATGATGGGTTTACCGGTCTTAGTGCTTTAGACGTATCTTCATTAGCCGTGGGCGACTCTTTAACTCGCACCACCGTTGCTTATGATGCAGGTACTGAAGCAAATACAGAAGCAGCTGGTACGATACCCGGTCCTGCTGATGGCGGAGAAGGTTTTAATGAAGCCCGTGATGATGTTAATTTTGTAGCAAGACACCCAGGTGTCGTTACAAATGAAGATGGTTTATCTAGTTCAGTGCTTAGCCCTGAACATAAATTTGATAACCCATTAGCAAAAGTGGTTATTACCCGCACTCAGTAATTCGTTTATCAATATCAACCTCGATATACCAGCTTGTAATGGGGAAGTTGGGGAGCATGGAAGCCCCCTTTTTACGAGGATAAACGATGCGTCATGAAAAATTACTCATAGTTGAAGACGACAGAGAAATTGGTAAATTAATTACCACACAGCTTACATCGCTAAATCTACATGTGGATCATGTTGTCAGTGCTGAACTGGCTTTAAAGAAAATAGCTAAGCACCCCTACGGGCTTATTTTACTGGATATAAACCTTCCGCAAATGGATGGATTGAGTTTATGTCGTAAAATAAAAGAACATTACCCAGCCACTTCAGTCATTTTACTCACCGCACTAAGTAGCGACATGGACAGAGTTATTGGCCTAGAAATGGGCGCAGACGACTATATTTGTAAACCCTTTTTTGCACGTGAACTACAAGCCAGAGTAAAAACCCAACTTCGACACAGAGCACAGTTACTTGCGAGCCAAAATACCGATGAACCCTCTGTTGTAAGTGAACAAACCCTTAAAGTTGGCTCATTAAACATTGCGTTTGACTCCCATCAAGTGTATTTGGCCGAACAGGCAATTAACCTAACTGCCACCGAGTTTGATTTGCTGGTGTATTTTGCACGCCATCCTAACCATGTATTTAGTCGCCAGCAACTACTCGATAAAGTATGGGGGTACCAGCACAGCGGTTACGAACATACCGTTAATTCGCATATTAATCGGTTGCGGGCAAAGCTTGAATTGCACCAATCGACACCTATTATAGAAACCGTTTGGGGTGTGGGATACAAACTCAATCCAAGCCAACTTAATTAAGACTTTTATTATGAAACTCTCTTTGTACCAAAAATTAGCAGTGTCGTTAGCCGTTATTTTTTGTTTTATTTGCGCGCTGGTTTATAGCTGGAGTAAACAGCTAGAACTCAACTCTAAACATCATGGCGAACAAAATTTACATTTAGCGCTGGCTGAGCATTTAGTACAAGACAATCCATTGATAAAAGAGGGTGTATACGATTACGAAGCCCTTGAAAACCTATTTCATACTTTAATGTTACTCGGCCCCGCCTTTGAATTTTACTTTGTAGACGAAAACGGAAAAATATTAACTTACTCCGCAGAGCCCGGAAAAGTGAAGCGTACACATATTAATTTAACGCCTTTAAAGCACCTTATAGCCAACCCAAGTGCTACACCGGTTTATGGCGACAACCCAAGAAACCCTGATCAACAAAAAATATTTTCTGTGGCGCCTGTTTTTAATAACAACACATTGCAAGGGTATTTATACGTAATTATTGGTGGTGAGGCATACGACACCTCACTCAATAATATAAAAAGTAACGACTCGTTATTCGTGGCTGCCATATGGCTAGGCTCAGCGCTCGTTTTTTTATTTATTGCGATGCTTATTTTACTGCGATTTTTTACAAATCCTATTCAACGTCTTGCAAAAGATGTGAGCAATATTGAGGCTGCTAATTATAGCCTAACCGATACAAAGCTGAGTATCTATTCAACTCAAAAAAGTAATGAAGTCCACAGCTTAAGCCGAACTATTCAAGCAATGCTCACACGTATAAACGAGCAATTTAAAGCACTAGAACAAGGCGATAAACAACGCAAAGAGCTACTTACTCACTTATCTCACGACTTACGTACGCCACTGGCTTCGTTACAAGGTTTTTTAGAGGTATTAAATCAATCAGGTGACAAATTAAGTGCGCAAGAGCAGCAAGAGTACTTGCTAGTATCATTGAATAACTGTGGCCAACTCAAGCAACTAATAGAGCAAATTTTTGAACTCGCACACCTAGAAAATGGCGAAATAAGTATCAACAAAGAAACATTTAACCTAGGAGAGCTCATTTACGATTGTATTGCTAAGTTTAGTTTGGCCGTAGAGAAAAAAGGCATTAATTTATCGGTTGAGCCAGAAATTTGTGACTTTCCTGTCATTGCCGACATAGCCAAGCTTGAGCGTGTTTTAAGTAACTTAATCGATAACGCCATTAGGCATACCCCGCGTGATGGTAGTATTGATGTACGTGTAAAACGCGGTGACCATAATCAATTATTTGTGCAGGTTTCGGACACCGGCGTGGGTATTAAACACGAGGAGTTACAAGCTATCTTTGATCCCCACTACCAAGCTAGTAATTCTAATAAAGCGGACCGCCAACAAGGTGGGTTAGGGCTTGCTATTTGCCGCGGGCTATTAAAGCTCATGGACAGTGAAATAAACGTTCAAAGTGAAATAGGTAAAGGCACTATGTTTAGCTTTAATTTGCCACAAAAAAAGGCGTAACTTAACGTTACGCCTTGGCTCATTACTTAGTTGAATTTGGGTGTGGCTATTTTTTTATACCGGCTAAATCAAGCATAAATGCATAATTTAACGCAGCATCTTCTAAGCGTTTAAAACGGCCAGAAGCACCGCCGTGCCCGGCTTCCATGTCTATTTTAAATAGTAGCTTATTATCATCTGTTTTATAGTCACGCAGCTTCGCAACCCATTTTGCTGGCTCAAAATATTGAACCTGTGAATCGTGTAAGCCTGTAGTTACTAACATATTAGGGTAGTCTTGCTTACTGACTTGATCGTACGGTGAATAAGACAACATATAATCGTAATATTCTTTTTCGTTAGGGTTACCCCACTCGCCATACTCGTTCGTTGTAAGCGGAATAGTTTCATCCAGCATAGTGGTCACCACATCAACAAACGCAACCTGTGCAACCATGCCTTTATAAAGCTCAGGCGCTTGGTTAGCCACTGCCCCCATTAATAGTCCACCCGCACTGCCGCCTTGTGCAAATATGCTGTCTTTTGCACCATACTTTTGCTCAACTAATGACTTAGTTACATCTACAAAGTCGTTAAACGTGTTCTTTTTGGTAAGTAGCTTACCCGCTTCGTACCAAGGACGCCCTAACATTTGCGAGCCTCGTACGTGAGCAATTGCAAATACAAAACCACGGTCAAGTAACGTTAGTCGTGCAGAAGAAAAGCTCGGATCCATGGTTGCACCATACGAACCATAGCCGTATTGCAATAATGGGTTAGTACCATCTTTTTTAAATAGCTCTTTTCGATACACTAAACTCACCGGTACTTTTACGCCATCGCGTGCTGTAACAAAAATACGCTCAGACGCGTAGTTATCTGCGTTAAAGTCACCTAATACGGTTTGTTGCTTCAATAATGTTTTTTCGCCAGTGGCTAAATTAACATCATAAGATGAACCCGGCGTCGTCATACTGGTGTAATACACACGCAGCATATCACTGTTCAATTCGTTATTACCGTACGCATTAATGGTGTACGCACTGTCGTTAAAGCTTAGTGGTAACTCTTTGCCTGATGTTAAATTACGCGCAATCAGTGTTGATTGGCCCATTTCACGTTGTTGATATACCAAGTAGTCATCAAATAACTCAACGTCTTCGAGTTTAATATCCTCGCGAGCAGGGATCACACTTTGCCAATTTGCTTTATCACCGGCTTTATCAATATCAACTTTCATAAGCTGAAAGTTAACCGCATTTAAATTAGTCACAATGTAATAAGTATTGCCTAATTTTGAAATGCTGTATTCAAGGTTGGCTTCACGCTCAATTAAACGCTTAGGCTTAGCGTCTACATCATCTGCACTCAGCACTGACAAACCCGATGCATCGGTACTGCTATGCCAAATATAAATTTCTGAGCCGTCTTTGCTCTTGCTCATACCGGTGTAATAGCTTGTGTCTGTTTCTTCGTAAACAAGCTCATCATCGCTTTGTGGTGTACCAAGCGTATGGCGATAAACTTGGTAACCGAGTAAGGTTTGCGCGTCTTTTTTGATGTAATACACCGTTTTATTGTCGTTCGCCCACACAACATAACCACTGGTGCCTTCAAGCGTGTCTTCTAATAATTTACCAGTGCTTAAATCTTTAATTTTTATGTTGTAAACACGGCGACTCACCGTATCTTCACCATATGCCATTAAGTTGTCATTTGGGCTTACATTTAGGCCGCTAACCGCAAAATAGTCATGGCCTTTAGCTAGTTCATTTACGTCTAAAATAACTTCCTGATCGGTGCCTGCAAAATCACTACTGCGTAAATAAGTAGCATACTCGTTATCGCCGCGAGTTTGCGACGAGTAATAGTACTCTCCGTCCTTTACTGGAACTGAGTCATCATCTTTTTGAATTCGCCCTTTAAGCTCTTCAAATAAACTACTTTGCAGTGTTTTAGTATGGGCGAGCATAGCCTCAGAGTAGGCATTTTCTGCTTCTAAGTAGCTAATGATTTCAGGTGCTTTTCGTTCGTCATCTCTAAGCCAGTAGTAATTATCAATACGTGTATCACCATGAATGGTCATTTCATGGGGTACTTTTTTAGCAATAGGTGCAACCGCGGTTACTACTTGAGCTGACTCAACTTGAACCGTGTTTTTATGAGTTTCTTCGGGGGCTTTATTACAACCACTTAGAATAGCAAGCGAGAGTGCAGCAAGTGCAAAGGGAGTACGTGTCATCAGGCAAAATCCTTATTATTTTTGTTACCTAAATATACCTAAAATTAATACCTTTTGTGATCTAGTTTGTGAAGCTATGTAAAAAGGGAGCCGAAGCTCCCTTTATTTAGTACTTAAGCGTTTTTAAGCTTACTTTTGCTTGCGACGACGCATAAATGCGAACGGTGCAACTAAAAGAGTTAACCAAGCTAATGAACCTGAAGAACTTTTCTTCTCTGGCTCTGGAGTAACAACGGCCGGAGGTACTACTGCAGTTACATTAACAGTTACAGTTACAGGCTCAGAAACATTGCCTCGAATATCAATCGCAACAACTTCCATTTCAGCAGTGGTATCACCTGCTAACATATTGGTGTCAGCAACAACAATTTGGCCTTGCTCATCAACACCTAAACCAATATTGGTGTTTGATTGAACGTAGTACTCAGAAACCGCTAAATCAAACTCAGCTTCTTCAATTGTAAGCGCGCCAACTACTGTACCATCGGCTGCATCTTCAGAAACTGAGAATTCACCACCCACTAAGATAGGCGCCTCAATAGCTGGTAATGTAAGTTCTTCACTTGTCATTGCTTTAATGATGTTAGTGCCAGCACCTTGAGATAAAACAAATGGACCACTTGCAGATACCATTGCTTTCTCACCAGGTAGAAGTGATGCAACAGCTTCACCAGTTTCAAGCGAAGTCATTTGAACTTCTGGTTGAACACCAAATACAACTGAACCAGTTACACTGTCTGTCTCAGAGAACACACCTGATTGGTAGCTTGGGTAACCCACTGATACTCTGAAGTTCATTGGCTGACCAAGTAACGACCCATCGATGTTCATTAGCTCAGAACAACCAGTAAATGTGATTGTATCTTCACCTGCTGAATGAAGAAGTGGTGTACCCCACGCCCAACCATCGTTGCCAGCGCCGTCAGTAGTACCGATCAATGTACGGCTACGACCTGGTGACGCAGTTGAGCGACCACGGTCATTTAGGTTTTGTAAGAACTGATCAGCAACACCATCATTATCTGTATCGATTTCAACTCTGTAACCTGCTTGGAATGTATGCGTTAGCGGGTCACGTAATTGAATTGATGAAGTGATGTAAATACCTGAATCACAGAAGTCTGCACCAAATGCAGAGAATGTGCTCGACAGAATGTTATACTCTGCCTCTTCCATTGTTTTCTCTGTACCTACTGCAATAATGCTTTCAGCCTGAGGAGTGATTTCAGTCTGGCCAGTATTTTCAAGTACTAATGATACTTTATTGTCAATCAGCTCGGCAGTATAACTTATCTCTGTTGCTGCTTTTGGCATTGCATGATACACAACGTGTAAATCGTGGGTTGTATCTGTTGACGCATCATCAAATACTAACGCACCATCAAACTCAATCGATGTTAGCGCAGCACTACGAGCAGCAATATCATCAGCACTAAATGGATTCTCTAATTCCCATGCAGGTAGTTTACTTGGGTCAACCATCATTGTGATGTCAAAGTTTACAGCTTGCCCAGCAGGGATTGTTACTGACTCTGGGAAATCCCAGCTAACAGCTTCAGTTTCTACGTCGCTTTGGTAACGTGCTTCAGTACGAAGGTTGTATGTTTTCGCTTCAGCAGAGAAGTTTTTCACAGTGACTGTTTTAGTAATAGAACCGGCTTCTGCAAGGCTCACTAAACCATAAGAAAGCGCAGCTTGTTTTGTATCAAACTCGGCATTGTGTACCCATGCTGCAACAGGTAAGTTAACAGCTTTAGTCACATCTACTAAACCAGCACCTATCATACTAATAGGCGCAAGCTCTGAATCAGGATTGATAGCAAGAGGTTCGTTAGTTACTTCAAGGTTTGCCGCGTTCATAATCGTTGCTTTAATTTCAAACGCATTACGATTTGGATGAGCTTCACGGATCATAGCAACCGCACCGGCTGTAATTGGACCTGAGAACGAGGTACCCGACACAGGGTTAGTGCCAGTTTGAGTTCCTGCTGCTGCTACGTCAATACTTGTACCTGGCGCTGTAATTTCTGGTTTAAGTAAACCATCCATTGAAGGGCCGCGTGATGAGAATGTTGCCACAGCACCCGCTGTTGTTTTAATCTCAACACTAATATCAAATGTTGCTGGGCCGCCAGCTTCTAGCTGTGCTTTTAGTGCAGCACCCGCTGCAAAATTAATCCCAACGTTTTTAATAGTTACGGCAGCATCAAAACCACCCATTGGGGCTGGTGTGCCGTCGTCAATGTTATTTGCAATAAATACAAACTCAGCACCTTTAGCTTGTGCGTTTAGTACTTTTTGTGTGAATGCACAGGCACCACGGTCTATAAGTACCGCTTTGCCTGTAAAGTCAACATCTTCTGCGAAAGCATCACAGCCGTTTTGATTTGCTGTAGGGTATACTAAATCAATATCAGCACCTGATAGGGTAAAGCCTTCTTGTGGGCCAAAACCTGACGCTTGAATATCGCCTTCAACGCCTGCAACTGTTCCACTTGCAATACCAACTTCTGTTGTTGGGTGTGTCATTGCACCAACAGACAGGGCGTTAGGGGTTGTACTTGGACCACCAACACGGAATGGGTTGTCACCATCGTTACCGGCAGAAATTACCATGTTAACACCCAATTCAACAGCACGTTGTACTAGGTATTGTGTACCACCACCAGTGTAAGTGTCACCAAATTCACCACCAAGAGACATGTTCATTACGTCAACACGATCTGAAATATCCCCATCACCGTTAGGATCCATTGCAGCCTCTAATGCAGCTGCTTGTGCTGCACTTGGACAACCACCACCACATACAGAATATGCGTATAGCTCAACCTCTGGTGCAATACCGTTTACAGAGTTTGCAGATGATGTACCGTGATTTGTTGGATCACCTGTTGACGGTGAATTTGCAGCGTCATTTTCAATTGGATCTGCATCATCACGAATGAAGTCATAACCACCTTGTACAATGCCTTGTGGCCATGTAACCGTTGTAGGATCTTCTTGTGCTGCTAGGTATGCTTCAACAGTACCTGCACCGCCAAATGCTGCGTGAGTATAGTCAATACCTGTATCTAGTACTGCAACGCGCTGGCCTTTACCGCTTACAATACCATCAGTAATTAATGGTTTAGCGTTGATATAATCAGAGCTTGCTGCAACGTGAAGTTCACTGTCAAACATTGGTAATACTTTTGCAACGCGATCATCTTTTGCAATCTGCTTTAAAGCTTCAGGTGTTGCTTGAACTATTAACGTTGGAGCAAGAATTTTTGTTTTGCCAATTACTTTTGCATCAAAATCTAAGTTGCTCAACTCTTCAGTCATTATGTCTTGAAGCTGCTCAACCTGAGCTGTTATTTCACGGCTACTTGAAGCCTGATAAGTTCCAGCGGTTACTGCATCCACAGATGTTGCTGCTTTAAGAACAATCATATGAGCTGAAGGCTCTTTTTTGTCTGCTGCAACTTCAACCACTTGCTCTACTTTTTTGTAGTTAACATTTGCTTTTGGTAATTCAGCGGCACTTGCAAGTGTTGCCACAAATGCGCTAGAAACAGCCGTCGCTATCGCTGTCTTTTTTATTATATTGTTACTCATGAGTTCCCCTAGGATATTTTATGTATTATTGTAGTCACATTAATAAAGCAAATTACAATGTATGAACGAATATAAAACGTTCATTACCCACCAAGCAACACTTTGGTTACAAATAAGCATAAAGCATACAAAGAACACAAACAAAAAAACACCAAACCACTGATATATATAAACAAAAATACATTTCACTTTTGTGAACATTTGTAAACAAAAACTGCATTATCACTAGGTACTTTATGAATAATGATGTAATCAACATTTTAACTATGGCTAAAGTAATACAAACAGCCGTTGCACCAGTGTTTTTAATAACGGGTATTGCTGCAACCCTTGGCGTTTTATCAAACCGCTTGGCTCGTATTACGGACCGTGCGAGGCAATTAGAGCGCAAGTTAAAAGTAAGCACCGATGAAGATTTTAATAAATCACTCGCAACAGAACTTCGCGCTCTATTAAAGCGATCCCGCTGTATACACATAGCTTTTAGTTTAAGTGTTTTGAGCGCTTTGCTTGTATGCGCAGTGGTTATGCTATTATTTTTGTCGCATATTCAATCAATAAACTTAGGCGTTACTATCGCTAGTTGTTTTGTGGCCGCTATGGCGTTGTTAATATGTGCGTTTATGTCGTTATTAGGTGAAGTTTTCTTAGCAACTCGCAGTATGCGACGAGGGATGATATTTGCTGATATTGATATGAACGATTAACTTTTAGTTAATTTTTCTGTATTAGCTTGAATAAAACCAATAGCTAAGATACAAAGCGATAGTCAAAAAATAGTTAACAGGGGCAATAATATGAAATTTAAAAAGATTCTAGCGGGTGCATTACTAACAACATGCGCGCTAAGTGTATCTGCAAACTCTGCGTTTAAAGAGCCAAGCGACGCGATTGAATACCGTCAAAGTGCATTCTCTATGCTATCAGTTCAAATTGGTGATATGGGCGCAATGCTTAAGGGCAAGGTTCCGTTTGACGCTGAGCAATTCAAAATGCGTGCTAATAATGCTGCAGCGCTTTCAAAAATGCCATGGGAAGCGTTTTATGCAGGAACAGACAAAGGCGATACATCGGCACTTGCTGCTGTGTGGTCTGAAAATACGGTATTTGTTGAAAAAGCCAATGCGTTTGCGGCAAACGCAGACAAACTTGCTCTAGCTGCTCAATCTGGTGACAAAGCAGCTATTGGTAAAGCCTTTGGTGCATGGGCTAAAGGTTGTAAAGATTGCCACAAGCAATTTAAAGACTAATTAAAAATTAATAAAAACAAAAAAGGACTAAGTGTTAACACTCAGTCCTTTTTTTATTGTTTAGCAAAAATTAGCTATCAACTGACACTTCTACACTTCCTCGTTTAAAAATACGTCGGTAAGTGTTTTTAAATAATGCCCCAATATCACCTAATATAATGTACAAACAAGGTACAAGAATAAGCGTAATTAGGGTTGCAAACATAACTGCAAACCCCAGCGCAACCGCCATAGGTATTACAAACTTAGCCTGTAGGCTCGTTTCAAACATAATAGGCAGTACACCTGCAAACGTAGTGATTGAGGTGAGCAATATTGCTCTAAAACGCGCACAGCCGGCTTCAATTACGGCGTTTCTAACGCTAACCCCTTGCTTTCGCACCTGGTTTACATAATCAGTCATAACCAAGGAGTCATTAATTACAACACCCGCCGCAGCAATAAGACCAAAACCAGACATTAAGCTCATATCAAGGTCAAACCAATAGTGCCCCCAAATAGCCCCCGTTAAGCTAAACGGAATAACCGACATAACAATAAGCGGTTGTGAATAGCTTTTTAGCGGTACAGCGAGCAGTATGTAAACTAATATCATGCCTCCTGCAAAAAACAACATTTGCTCATTGGCTTGCGCCTGTTGCTCTTCAATGGCACCACCAAGTTCTGATTTAACGCTTGGGTATTCTTCTTTAAGCTGTGGTAATAAGTTATCTTTTACCTGTTTAACCACTTCGCCCGGTTCAATTTGCTCTTCATCAATACTGCCGTACACATAAACAGTTCTGTACCCACCTTCACGGCGAATGTAGCTAATACCAGGTGTTTCGGTTAGCTCAACCACATCACCCAATAACACTTCGCGCCCAGTTGGCGTGGTCACCACAGTATGTTTGAGCGATGAAAATGCTTCGCGTGTGAGTTTAGGGTAACGAACCATCACACGGACTTCTTCACCATTTCTAATTACGCGTTGTGCTTCGCCACCATAAAAGCTGGCTCCCACTTGATTGGCAATACTGGCAAGATCTAACCCCAAGTCAAATGCAACGGGTTTTAAACTCATTTGCACTTCTTTACTGGCTGGGTCTATGGTTGAGCTTATATCAAACAACCCTTCTTGCTGTTGAAGCAATTGAATAAAACGGCGCCCAGCTTCGTTTAATGTATCAATGTCAGACCCAAATAGTAGATAACCAAACTCTCCTCCACCGTTGCCGCCACCGCCGCCTACGTCGTCTTGGATAGTTAACGATTTAACACCTGCAATAGTAGGCATGGCCTCACGCCATCGGCGCGACAATTCAAACGCATCGTAAGGGCGTAAGTCTTCATCAACTAATGGGGCTAATAATTGCGCTTCAGTACGGCCTTGGTTAAACACGAGTAAGTCGCGGATAATTTTTTGACCTGTTTGACGCTCTGTTTCATTGTCTACCTCAAGCACCATCGCTTCTATTTCACGAATAGCATTAATAGTTTGAATGTCGGATACGTTGTCATTCATTTCAATATTAATTTGTGGGAAATCATGTGGAACTTTAGGTGAAGGAATAGTGCGCACCTGATTTGAAGCAATTAATGCAAAAGTAACGACTAATAAAGCAATAAAACTAAATAAAACAGTCCAACGCCATTCAACACACTTGGAAACAAACCGTTTATATGGGCCATTTACAAAACCAAAAAAGTGGGTATTAAATCTATCTCGCCAGCCACCTTTTTTTATAGGGGTAAAGTGTGTGTGTGCAATATGCGCAGGTAGTATGAGTTTCGATTCAATTAAGCTAAATACCAAACACAGCATTACAACAACAGCAATACCGTAAAAAAAGGCACTTTCAGGCCCGCTCGAAAGCGTAAACGGCGCAAATACGGCAATGGTAGTAAGTACACCAAACGTCGCTGGGGTCGCTACACGCTTTGCACCACGTACAACGTTATCGACACCGCCGCCACTTTTTTCAACTTCGCTGTATGCGGCTTCGCCGATGACTATGGCGTCATCCACCACAATCCCTAGCACCATGATAAACGCAAATAACGAGATAATATTTATGCTAATACCAAATAATGGCATCACCATCATCGCGCCTAAAAAGCATACCGGTAAACCTATCATTACCCACAATGCCAACTTAAAGCGTAAGAATAGCGACAACATAATTGCGACTAAAATCGCACCTTGAAGAAGGTTTAATTTCATCATATCTAAGCGTGCATTTAGGTAGTACGTCATATCCATTAAAGGTTCTATACGCACACCCGGTGGGAGCTCTTTATTTTTTTGATCAATATACGCTTTAACCGACTCAGCTACCGGAATAATATTTTGTGATTGCGTTGCTTTTACTGATAAATAAACAGCATTTTCACCATTAAACTTAAAATAACGCTCACCTTCAGTAAATTGATCTTTAATTGTAGCAATATCTTGCAGCAAAACTTTGGCACCATACTCGCCAATTTTTACCGGAATTTGTCTAAATTCTTCGCCTGAATAAAACTGGTTTTCAACACGAACTGAAATAACACCCGCATCCGTTTTTAACTGACCTGCCGAAAAGTTAGCAGAGTAACGACGCACAGCATTCATAACATCTGAAATTGTTAAATTGTACTGGCGTAATGTATCTGGATCGATTTCAATCGCTATTTCATCAAGCGGTACATCATTGACCACAAGCGATACATTCGATAATTGCAGCAATTCATCTTCGATATTGTTTGCTATCGGCTTAAGCTCAAATAAAGGCAAGTCAGCAACCAGTGTCATGCCTATTACATCTTGTCTAAATTCAATCTGACTTATGGTGACCGGTTCCATCCCAGCTGGAAAAGTAGCTATACCGTCAACACGCAATTTTACTTTATCAAGCACATCGGTGAGCTCTGCGTCTGTATGAATTTCAAGACTTGCAGAGCCGCCGTTTCTAAATGCGCGATACACGCCTTTTTTTATTTCGGTAATATCTTTAAGTGATTCTTCAATTTTTATAAGAATACTTTCTTCAATTTCCTGAGGAGAGGCACCTGGGTAATTAGCGTTTACGTTAATATAGTTAATTTCTATATTAGGAAACATTTGTCGCTGAATCGTTTTGTAGCTTAAAAAGCCCATAACAATAATAAACAACATCATTAAGTTTGCAGCAACCGAGTTATTAGCAAAATAAGCTATTAACCCTGTTTGTTTTGTTTGTGTTGATTCACTCATTGTATTACACCTTAAAGCTGTTGCGTATTTGAGGTGCTCACATCAGAGCTTTCAGGTGCCGGTTGCGCACCTGCTATTTTAACTTCCATTCCCTTTTGAGGGTATTCTGGTAACGTAACCACCAGCTTATCGTCAGCTTTTAGGCCACTACTAATATAGAAGTACTCGCCTTCTTCTCGTATTACCGTTACTTTTCTTGGTTCAAGGGTTTGGTTTTCACCAACGACCCAAACGGTTTGGTTGTTAACAAGCGCCTGGGGTAAACGATAGATATTATTTAATGTCGTACCGGCAAAATTAACCTTTACGTAACTACCAAACTTAATTGCTGGCTGCTTATTTTTAAGGCCATACGGGTCTTCAATTCGCACCACTAAACTGCTCATACGTGTTGCGTTATCTACAATGCCTAAATCGCGGTCAATAACGCCTTCACGGGTAAAGCTATTAAGGCCTTTTTGAATAACGGTTGCAGTAATCCCTTTAATACGCTCAGGCAAAAACACACTATCAAAGCCTGCAATAGGAATAATAACTTCAGCCGTTTCTATATTGTTTAACTCAGCAACTTGAGAGCCCATTGTCACGTATTGACCCACACCTACATTACGGCTCACAATAAGTGCATCGTAAGGTGCTTTAACATCACAGTTTTCTAAATCGCGCTGCGCACGTTTTAATGCTGCTTGTGCTGATTTAACATTTGCTTGCGCACTAAGCACTTGAGGCTTACGTAAAAATAAATCGGTACGCGCTTTACTTGGAAAGCGTTTTGCTTCGTCTTCAGCTACTTTTGCTTGCGCTTGTTCTTCAATTAAACCCGCTTGGGCGCGAGCAAGTTCAGCTTCAGCCACGAGCACTGCAGCTTCGTAGTTATCTTTTTCAATCGAAAATAAGGTTTCACCACGCGCTACAACCCCACCGGCAACAAAGCTCGGATGCCAACTCAGTACCTCTCCCGATACCTGTGCAGACAGTTGTGTATTTTCCAGCGGCTTTACTTCACCATAGCTGTTAATTATAACCTGATGGTCGTTAGCCGAAACCGGCTCAACTTGAACGGTTGGTCGCGTATCAACTAACGCCTTTTTTTCTTGCTCACTGGCAAGCGCGTTTATTGCTTTAAAACCAACAACACCTATAGCAAGCGCAACAAATGGAAAAACCCATCTAAGTGAATTTGTTTGCATATCCTAATTACCCCAAATTTCTATTAACGCCATAATAACAGAGCTTAATTAAACAATTACGTGACATTTGTAAGCAACTGTTACAAATGTGCATTAATTATACTTCTCATAATGAATTGTTTAATTATAAATTAGATTATATAGCCATAAAATTATATTTTGTTACAAACTTTTACTATTTAAAATCAATACATTAAATAAAAAAGGTATTATTTCATCGATTTGTTGTACGAAACAAATTGAAATTACGTACAGTAAAAATAAATTAACAAACGAAAAGATGACATTATGAAACTAACCACCCTAACTCTTGCGCTCAGTATTGCCCTAAGCGGCCATGCTTTTGCCGATGACAAAAAAGACGAAAAAAAACCAAAAACATTAAGTGAAATGATCAAAGGACAAACCGAATTTGCCGGTGTATTTAACCTGTATCAGGACGAAAAAACGGGTAAGCACTTAATGGTCATTAACGAATCACAGCTTGATACTCCTTTCGTTTATTTTGCTCATACTGTTGATGGGGTGACTGATGCAGGACACTTTCGTGGATCGTACCGTGAAACCAAACTCATTGAGTTTAGAAAGTACTTCGACCGTATCGATATTATAAGTAAAACACCTCGTTATAAATTTGACGAGAACAGTGCCATTTCAAAAGCCAGCAATGCAAACATTAGTGAAGCCGTGCTTGCGAGTATTAAAATAGAAAAAGAAGAAGACGGTAAAATTGCATTTAACGTCAATAAGTTATTTTTAAGTGAAGCACTTCATAAAGTATCTCCAACTATTAACCCTGCAGATAAAAATGCTAAAAAACGTTTTAAAGTAGGCAAACTAGACAGCAAAAAGTCGCGCATAATTAAACAGCGTCCTTACCCTAATAATTTAGACGTTGTCGTAGATTACGTATTTACCAATGCAAGTCCAACCGTTCGTGGCTCTGGCGCAATAAGTGACCCGCGTAGTGTTTCGGTGAAGGTTCAACATTCATTTGTAGCACTTCCAAAAAACAACTACCAGCCTCGTTTAGACGATGCGCGTATTGGCTATTTCACAAATCAGTTTGATCAAATGACGTCAACTGATTGGACGCCTTACGAAGATGTAATTAAGCGCTGGGATTTACAAAAGAAAGATCCAAGCGCTGCACTTTCAGAGCCTGTAAAACCAATTACATGGTGGATAGAAAACACCACACCAATAGAGTGGCGCGATACAATAAAAGACGCCGTACTTGCATGGAATAGCTCTTTTGAAAAAGCAGGCTTTAAAAATGCCTTAGAAGTAAAAGTACAACCTGATGATGCCGACTGGGATGCAGGCGACATTAATTACAATGTACTGCGTTGGACCTCATCACCTAAGCCTCCCTTTGGTGGCTACGGGCCTGCATTAGCAAACCCGCTAACAGGAGAAATACTGGGCTCAGACATCATGCTTGAGTTTGTATTTATGAAAAATCGCTGGATTTACGACACCCTTTATACTCAAGGCGCTATGAGCCACGGCAATAATACACATACTGGTGAATTAAACTGCTCATTAGGTCATGAAATTCAACAAAACCTTATGCTTGCAAAAGGCTTAGCTGCTGGCGACAGCATTGAAGAAAACGAAATGATACGCCAAGGGTTAACACAGCTTATTCTGCATGAAGTAGGCCATACATTGGGCCTTAACCACAACATGAAATCATCTATTTTGTGGGATGAAAAAGAAGTCCACGATAAGAGTAAAACTCAAGGTATCGTAACGGGCTCAGTAATGGATTATGCACCAGCTAATATTGCGCCAATTGGCATGCAGCAAGGTGATATTTTTCAAACTAAACCAGGTCCTTACGATGACTGGGCTATTAACTACGGGTACAGTGCAGCACTGGCTGATGCATCTGCCGAGCAAGCTCGTCTGAATAAAATTCTTGCGCGCTCTAGTGAGCATGCATTAGCGTTTGGTAACGATGCTGACGACATGCGTGCGCCGGGCCGTCATATCGATCCCCGTGTTATGATTGGTGACTTATCATCAAACCCAGCAGCCTATGGTGCAGACCGTATGGCACTTATTAATAAACTGTTTACTGAGCTTAAAGATAAAGCCACTGTTGAAGGCGACTCTTACCAGCAACTTGTCACCTCAGCCAATAGCTTATTTGGCCAATACAGATCGCAGGCAGGTATTGTGTCTCGTCAAATTGGTGGGGTGTATGTAGAGCGCGCCGTTGTAGGTGATGCAAACGCCGACAAACCTTTCACCCCAGTGCCACTTGAAAAACAAACCCAAGCCATGGAAATTTTAGCCGAATACGTGTTTGCACCTGATGTATTACAAAGCATGCAACCGCTTTATAATTTCATGCAGCAACAGCGCCGCGGGTTTAATCACTATGGTAAAAATGAAGACCCTAAACCTCATAAAATGATTTTAGGAATGCAAAAGTCTGTGCTTGCACAACTATTGCATCCGGCGGTTTTACTGCGTATTTCAGATACCGCGCTATACGGAAACGAATATAGCTTAAATCAATTTATGGGGGATTTAACAGCGAGTATCTTTGTTAAAGACGCAGAAGCCAGCTCAATCAGTCATAACCTACAAATTGAATATGTAAACCAACTGATCGCCATTGCAGGTTTAGGCAAACCAAGTAAGTTTGATAACCTCGCTAAAACGGCTGCGTTATATCAGCTAACCGAAATAGCGGATACAAGCCTGTCATGGGGCGCAGATACCGCAGCTAAAGCACATAAAAAGTACATTGATCGCTTAATTGCAAAAGCACTAGAAGCGTAAATAGTTGTAACAAAAAAAGGCCGCATTGATTGTGGCCTTTTTTATAAACTTAACTCAAATCACCATTAAAGGTAAATTGTGCCTTCCATATCAGATAATAGCCCCAGTTAGGGCTATTGATAAATTCAAATGTTCTCTATTTTGGCATTGTTGTTGTATCTTTTGGTATTCTTACCGTTGTTACTTGGACGTCTAGTAAGTTACCATCTGCATCTCTGTAAGTAGTAATATAAACAACGACTATTTCTGTTGGAGTTTCGTAAGAGGTTGATGTTGTTCCAACACCTGGAACGGATGATAGTGTATTTATCATTCCATTGTTGTTTATTATTCTCTTAGCATTGATCGGTATGTCATCCACAGGGATTACTTTTTCTATATCTCCGTTCGAGTTTTTAGCTACTACATGCCAACCAGCATTAAGTTTAATAATTTCAGTACACTCATATGAGCAATTTATAGTTTTATTTTTTATATGATTTTCAACAGTTGCTGATGATACTGTGTGAGATAAGAATATAGATAGCGCAATACATATGGGTAAAAAAGTTTTCATTAAATAGTTCCTTAATTTTGAAAGTGAAATCCATTCACAAGATTAGCAGTCAATTATTGTAAATCAAGTTTAATAATACAGCTCATGCTGTGCGTGTAACTTTTCCGTGTGCAATTTTATTTAACCTTTGAATTATAAGGTCTCTAGGTTGATCTCACAGTGTAACCTAGAGCCCTTGTAACGCGATATTATTGTTGTAAAGCTACGCTATTGCTAATGAGGTAGTGATGTTTTGCTAATGCACCCTTTTACACTCCAAACTTAATAGGCACGCCGTCGACAGTCGCGTGCAAAGGATTTAACCCTTTTTAAATCTTCTCTTAACTGCATTTCGGATAAGTGCGACTCTCTTCGTTTTCTTCAGGGGCTCAAAAAAAAGTGATATTTTTAATTTTTTTGCGCCCGTTGGAGCTAATTAATTCTGATAGCCTAAATCTAGGCCAGGAATAAGCCAGGCTAAAAAGAGAGGAGCCAATATGAAAATTGAAGTCGATTATAACGTTAAATTAAAGGGTAAATTCGTTATTGATTTAACATTAGTGTTAGCGGTTATTCAGTTTGTGGTGAGTGCGTTTAATTGACAAGGTGACAAATCGCCGTGAGTCGGTAAAAGCTACATATCACCCCAGTGGTTGAGGTGTATGGCAGGATAGGCCTTTCAGGCCAAAATGTGATACACCCCAACTTATTATAAAAAATAACTAATTTTAGCGGCTAAAATAAAATATAAATAACGTACATATATCGAGTTTATCGTGTTTCATATGGTGTAAATAATGGTTAAGTTAAGGGCAGGACAGGTGAAGTAGGCCTACTTCAAAATAGTTAATTCGCCTGTGGCTCAAACAAGTTTCACCGGTGAAACTTTAGGAGATTTAAACATGACAGAAGAACACGACATCGATACGCTGTGTGATGCAATCAATCAGGATTTAAGTAGTGAGCGTGTGCGTCATTTTTATGCGCAACTGCAGGGAGAGAATAATAGTCCACAGGAAGGCGAAGCGGTTGAAGCATGGCTGGCCGAGCAAATACCCTTGAACGTGCCTATATGGGTATCAAAAAAAACAGACGTCTGAGGGGCACAGCTAACGCGCGTTGCTTGTTTGGCACGTAAAGCCGTTCAGAAACCGCCTGAGAGCGATTCTAAGCCGTTTTATGTGCTTGGTTAGTGGAATTTGCGCGAAAGGTCTATAAAGGCGTATTAAAAACGCTATTTAGCGCGTATATGGCGAAGAAAAGGTGTTTAACATAATGCCCGATATCGGCTATCGCGACCTTTTTGGTGGTTCAGGTGGATTTCGACTCCAAACGCGCCTTTTTGGCTGTCTTGCTGTGTGCTGTCATTTGGCGTAACCTAAGCCCTAATAAAACAAAACCCCGATATTCATTACCAACTTGGCGGGCGGATATGAATAATCAGGGTTCGAGATAAATCTCAGAGAGAATGATAACACATGGATCATACTTCACAAGCCAAAACCGCCATAAGCGCGGTGGAAATTGAATAGCAACGCCCAACAGCTCTCACTCTTTGAGCAGCGTTTACCCAAAAAACCGTACCATACCGATGAGTTCGCGAATGGCTTAGCGATTGCGCGTGCCCAGAACGCGATTAAATCACGCTACATCCAAGCGAATGGCCCGACGCATAAATACTGGTTAGTGTTTGACGTAGACAAACCGAATGCATCCTTAGATTGGTATGATTCAGATGCACCCGCACCTAATATCATTGCAACCAATCGTGAAAATGGCCATGCACATTTGATTTATGGCCTTGAAGTCTCTATTCGAACTGCGCCAGATGGCCGCAGTGCGCCACTTCGCTACGCAGCAGCCGTAGAAAGTGCGCTGAGAGAAAAACTCGGTGCCGATATAGGTTACGCTGGCCTTATTTGTAAGAACCCTTTAAATCCACATTGGCAGGTCTCTACATGGGAGTCGTGCTTATATAATTTGGATTGGCTCGCTGATTATGTCGATTTGAGCGCCTACAGTGGTCGTAAACGACTCCCTGACTACGGGTTAGGGCGTAACTGTAACTTATTCGATTATCTTAGTACGTGGGCTTACAAGGCGATTAGGCAGGGGTGGCCGGTTAAATACCTAACTGCATGACCTGTTAATGTTACCGTTGACTCCCCTACCTCGCACTGTAAATGCCCACCTCGGCTAGATGCCTGATAGGCAGTTAATTGTGTTTTACCTAACAATTGTGCCCAGTATGGAGCAAGCCCTGTATGAATAGAGCCCGTAACATAATCTTCATCACCGCCGTTGGCTGGCCAAAAATAACGAGAAATAAAGTCGTATTCATCACTAGGTGCTGTTGCAACTACATCGTGTGGCCCTAACATCTTTAATACTGCAGAGTCAGTAGTTAAGTTCTCTACCTGTTTAGCCGATTCATAAACTGCAAAGTAAGCTTGGCGATTTTTAAGTACCTTAACAGGTTGTATAGACAAGCCATTTAACAATGCCTGTGGCGGGTTTTTAACCTCTACTGGTGCTTGCTTAGGGAATGTCATAGCAAAGCTGCCATCATTGTTTTTATTAACAATAAGCTCGCCTACTGCATCAGCTATAAACCGGATTTGCGATACATCATGTTCTTCACATAAAACATATGCAGCAGCCAAAGTGGCATGGCCACAAAAGTCTATTTCCATTAACGGTGAGAACCAACGAATAGCAAAACGGCCATCGGTTTGCTTACAGGTAAACGCAGTTTCAGATACGTTGTTTTCAGCGCCTATATTTAGCATTAGGTCATCATTCAACCACGACTCAAGTGGGATAACAGCTGCATAATTGCCTTTAAATAAAGCGTGTGTAAACGCATCAATTTGGTGAATAGTTAATTGCATTAGCTTCCCTTGTATTTTAAATACACGCCGAAGGTAGTAAATCTTTTGGCACTGAGGTTTTATTTTCACCAATCGCTTTCATACCTGTGACTGGCTGATCAAAGCCGCACAACCAAGAAATTGGGCTCAAAGGGCTACCTTCAACAACAGCTGGTCTAAACGTCAATGTTGTATTTTGTAAAGGCCGAGATGCTTTGTTACCTAAAGTAATATGTATAGCACCGTTTTTAATAGTAATTCCCGTTACCCTATTCCCTATTAAGTATTGACTAGCAGGCACACCCGCTTCTTCATTATTATTAGGAAAACGTTTATTCTCGAGGTAAAACACAGTTACGTCTTCTCTTATTGCAGCCGCCATAGCAAGGGGATCAACAAGCTCTGCCTTTTGCATGTATTTACTGTATTGAGGCAATGCTACAGCAGCCAAAATACCAATAATTGATACAACCACCATTAACTCTATGAGCGTAAATCCTTTTGCTTTCATAATACTTCTCCATACATAAATAGTGGTTTATAGGCCGCTGAAATAAACAAATAAATAGAGACAACAATCACTGCACCATAAACGATTATAAGTTTATTAATAAAGTATTTTGCGCGCTGATTAAACTGTTTTAACTGCTGCTGTAACAGTACTTCAAACTCATTTTGAGCATTTAACCCCAGCGCTTCACACTCATATAAATGCTTTGTTTCTGTGGTTGTAACACCTGAATTTACTGAGCTTAATGGAAAGAATAAAATAGCAATTAGTGTTTCGTAGTTTTTGACTAGTTTTCGTGGGAAAAACACTTTAAACAAGCCTGAAAACGGCTTTAACTCACTCAATATACTGGCGTTTTTGAGCTTTAAAATTACGCTGAGTATAAAACTAAGCAGCAAAAATAATGATATGATCGGAACATACCAATAGCGAAAATAGCTATCAAAGATATTGTGATCATGTTGTTGATTCATGCTGTACATGTCTACAAATGCAGGGACAACAAAAAGTTGGTAAAGAAGAGAAGATAAACAAAAAAACGCAAAAACAAACGTCAAATAAACAAGCCAGCCTTTATGCTCAAATTTAAAATCGTTGATTAATTTGGGTAAACACTGGTAATAAGTTGCACTTTTTTGTGCGGCTACTTCGTCTTGCGACACAACACCCGCAACTAGCATTTTTGCAAGTTCACTATCGTCGTTATCGCCTTGATATATATTCAGACTCGCCTTTTCACTTAGTCTTAGCTTATCGCTTTTGCTTAACTGTGCTGAACTATTTATTCGGCATAAATAGCCAAATTGCTCCCAATTCATACTCTATCCTTTGAATAACGATAAAGTAACATGCCATATATTTACCTAAATATAAATGAAAACATTAAGCCATTATCGGTCGCATTTTATAATATTGCATACAACCAAATTGCACGGCATTAGTCAGCAACAACATGATAAACATAAGTAAGTGTGAAGTACTTGGTGTGGTATTTGTTAACTCAACAACTAAGCCGCAAATGCCCGCTATAAATTGCAAACTAAAATAACGAGCACTTAAGTTACTTACATCACCTGTGCGCAACGTTTTATAGGTTTGTGGCATTACGCGCACTGAGCTCATCACCAGCCCTACGTAAGTAAGTGAATTAAGCACCCATGCGGTATCAAAGTTTGGGCTTAATAACAGCGAAAACGGCATAAGCGAAAAACCAAGCATGAGCAACAACTGAAGACGCTCTTGCTTTGCGGCGTTGTAACGGGCAAAAAAGTACAAGATCAAGCCGCTTAATACGCCTGTTACAAAAAAAGGTAAAGCAATAAAGTATCGCTCAAAATAAATGTTATACGTTATGAAATAGAGACTTTGTGCGACTCCAAATGTCATCATCAGCAAAGATAAACCAGAAACACTTCTGTTTTTTCTAATTTTATTTAGCAATGGTAAAAAGCTAAAAAGTAAAATAAATGAAGACAAAATAGGCAAATAGTGCGCCAAAACAACCTCGCTGTTACATAACGATTACTTTAATTACTTAATAAAAACATTTATTAAACATCTGTTTTAAAAGGCTTTTACTGTGAGCGCGGCATTGTAGAGTGAAGTTAATTTAACTCAACTAAACAGCAAAAACCCTTTTTAGTAACTGGAAACTTATATTTACAAAATATGTTATGTAATGTGCACAGTTTATCAGTTTTCCGAATTCTTGTACTGCCACTATTAAATGCAAATAACAATTGATATCATTTGTATATAAATAATTTAAATAACGACAACCCATGAGAAAAACACTTTTTAAAATTCATAGCTGGATTGCTCTCATTGCAATTATTCCATTAATTGTAATAAGTATTACTGGCAGTGTGCTTGTATTTAAAAGCGAGATAGATGGCTTACTTATGCCCGAAAGTCATTTTGTGATTAGCACTCAACCTGAACGTTTAGATATGGATAAGCTAATTTCTATCACGCAGAACGCTTACCCTGAGTATGTCATTGGTAGCTGGGAAATTTTTAACGACGATACAGCTGATCGGGTTTACTTAATCGAGCGCGAGTCGCAAGTTTGGTATAAATTTCATTTAAATCAATATACTGGTGATGTTTTGTCAGCCCCAGTGGGAACGAGCCATTATTTTACAGATTGGTTTTTAGAACTCCATTACACCTTTTTACTCAATGATTTAAAAAGCTTACCAGGCCAAACAGGCACCGTTTTGGGGTTCTTTTTTGCTTTATTTTTATTGGTGCTCGGAATAACCGGCCTTATTATTTACCGAAAGTTTTGGCAACGCCTATTTACCGTGCGTTGGCGCGCAACATTACAAATCGTATTAAGTGATATTCATAAAATGACTGGTGTTATTGGTTCACCTATTTTAATTGTTTTAGCTATAACCGGTGGTTATTTTAATGGTGCCGTTTGGTATCACGAAGTACTTGAACACGCTGAAGAAGAACATTATGCCCTAACCAAAAACCTGTATAGCAAAAATGTTTCCTTCCAAGATATTTTAGATGACAGCAAGCAACAAATAGCCACGTTCAACAGCACTTACTTGGTTATGCCATTAGAGCCTGATGACAACATTACTGTATTTGGTGAAGTAAATTCTAATAACCCACTGGCAAGTGAATACGCTAATACCGTTTCGTATAACAAAATCACTGGTGAGCATATTGCCAATTGGGATATACGCCAAGTAGGTCTTGGCTGGAAAGTATTAGACAGTTTTCGTAAGCTTCACTTTGGATATTTTGGTGGCCTAATAAGTAAAATACTGTGGAGTTTTATAGGGCTAAGTCCACTATGGCTAAGCGCTACTGGCTTTTATTTATGGTTCACACGCCGCAAACGTAAAAAACAATCGCAAATAAATCGTCATAATAAACAACGAACAATAACCGCTTGATTAAAAAGTCACCTCAATGTAATGTGAAAAATCACATTGAGGTGGCTTATGAAATCTATAGTATTAGTTACGTTATTTTTGGTATTTTTAAGTGCATGTAAAAGCACGCCAACAACGCCTACAGTTGAGCAACCCCAGCTTACTGCCCTTATTAATCACACCCGCTTTAAACAAATAGACACTCCGACCGAGTTGAATATTTTTGAATTGCCAAACGCCGAAAAAAAACGCTTTTTAGCTTATGCCGACCAGCAGCAACTAAACGGTGTTAGAACCGATCGTATTATTTACAACTATTTAGAAAACCAACTTAGCGATTTTAGTTATCATGGTGACACATTAACTTCTTCGCAAACTCTGACTCGCGCACACGGCAACTGTATTAGTTTAGCGGTTCTTACACAAAGTTATGCAAATGCGCTGGGGCTAGAAACCAGCTTTCAAGAAGTTACTAGTGAACCTGTGTACGCAAAAGAAAGTGGAATGGTCTATGTAGCTAATCATTTTAGAACCATGGTATATGCACCAAAAGTTGAAAAAAAAGATAACGTTATTCAAGTTTTTCGCCCAGGTACGCTTATCGATTATTTTCCTACACGCGGTAGTTTTTATTCTGGCAGCGCCAGCTACAACGACTTAGTGGCTAAATTTTATGGCAACTTAGCAGCTAAAGCATTTGCTGAAGAAAATCTTAACGCTGCTTATTCTTTTATTTTACAAGCCAATAAATTTACCCCGAATGATCCTGAGCTTTTTAACATGGCGGGTATGTTACATCGCCGTGTGGGAGATTTAAAAAACGCAGAAGTAATTTACGAAACAGCAATAAACAATAATTTATCGAGCGTCAATTTAGTTAATAACTATCAATTATTAGCTAAACAACTTGGTAAAACTGTACTTGCAGAGCAACTAAGCAGCCAATTAAATTACAAAGAAAGAGACCCTTATGAACTACTTGCTCTAGCAAAAAACGAATTACAAACCGGTTATATTAATCGAGCAAAAGACCACTTAGAGCTCGCTTTATTTAAAGCCCCCTATATTTCTGAGCTATACCTAGAACTTGCTAAAGTTCGCTACCATCAAGGTAAAACTGAGCGTTCAAAGCGACTTCTCAAAAAAGCAATTGAATACGAACGAGACGATAAAAAGTTAGACGTATATCAAGCCAAGTTGTTGTCGCTGCAATATAAAGATTAGGGTGAATTGAACTGTGGTCAATCGGTTTACAATCCACAGTTCAAGTAAACTCATTCATCCTAGTTAAAGCGAATAATAGAAGCTTAGCCATGCACGCATTTCATCGTCAAAGCTACTGCCCTCAACCCGCGACACACCCACATTAAATGTTAAATCGTTAACACCCGCAGGTCCCATGCCAAAGCTAAAATCACCTTGGTATTTTAAACCGTAACTTTGTGCATAAACGCTGTCATCTAATTGATGTTGAGTGTAATAAAGCCATGGCATACCCTCTTTATAAGTAACTCCACCGCCATACCCTTGGTAACGATCGGCAGTTGCACTGTAAAAAGGCAGGTCAGCTGCCAGCACAAATTCACTACTGTAGTTTTGATTAATAAGGTTTGAACTAAACCCGCCTAACGCAAGGCGTGCATCGTCTCGCTGCCTTTGTGTAAAGTTGATGTACAAAGGAGCGTTAAATACCTTACCAAATACACTGGCATCTAGGTCATAACCCTGCCAATTGTTTTCACCTCTTCCTTCGTACCAACGGGCATTAACACGTTGCCCTATAGCAAACGTTTGGCGGTCATATTGCCAACTTTGAGCAAAACCTAAACGCGCCCAACGGGTATGGCTTTGTTTATAATCGGTATAGTTATAAGCCAGCTCGGGCGTTAGACTTAATTGTCCAAACTTAAGTGGATAGCTCATTGCTACAAACCCACCACGCGCATCTCTTTTTGTATTTAAATTGCTGGGGCTTACAGCTTGATATTGACGAGAAGTATCTAAGTTGTAGTCATACAAAGCGAGTTTAAACTTAACATCAAGCGCATTATATTTAGCATTTACAAACCCGCCATGTAATGCGCTATCGTTTAAATCAATACTATAACCCGCTTGCAGGTCTAGCTGCTTTAATAAGTCACTGCTTTTAATACCCAGACTTAATAAGCTGGTCGATGCAGAATAATACTGAGAACCCAACGCAAAGGTTGCGTGCTGATCAAGTACTGCATAATCGCGCTGTTCGCCAACGTCTTGGGTGTATACTTTAGCCTCTGGCAACGTATGCTCGTTAACCATTAATAGCGGGGCTTTGCTATTAATAGCTAAATCGGTCACCTTGGTGCTAATACTAGTATTTGCTAGGCTTTTTATATCAGGGCCGTCGGCATGAATCGACAAATAAAGCAGTGTCTCATCTTGCATTTCTATGGGGTGAGCAACCGCTTCTTGCCCTTGTGTTAATCGCTTAAGGGTATTGCTGGCTATATGATAGTTATAAATATCAGTCGTATTATTTAACCCCGCAACAAAGTAAATTGATTCGCCATTAATGCTAAAACTAGGTTGGGTTAAATATTGATATCCGTTTGGCATAGGCACCGACTGGCTAATCCCCCTGTCAACATCTTGTATATACATTTGCCAGTTTTCGTTTAAAGAAGCTGATAAATAAACTAATTTTTTATTATTAGGACTAAGCGTGGGGTAATCGTATGCGGTATTTAAACTTTTTTTAAATAAAGGCGTTATGGCACCGGTGTCTATATCTACTTTTACTAATTCAGAATACCCATCACGTATTTGCTCTGCATACATAACTTTACCGTTGCTTGTTGCACTAAAGCGCCTGATACCTGCAAGCTCGGTTAGCTTTTCTACGTTGCCGGTTTCAATGTTATAGCTAAATATATCAGACACCCGATTATAAATGCCCGACTCTTCAGTGCTATAGGCATTAAAATACAGTGTCGTGCTATTTATCCATTGAGGGTTAGCTATACCAGCCCGGTTTATTTGATTAAGTATTTGTTTTTGTTCACGCTTAAATACACTCGGCGGCGTATCAGGTATATCGAGCGGATCTTGTTCAATTAGCGTTTTTTGCGCTTTTTCAAAGCTATTCATCGCTTTGGTGTTATCTTCGGTGCTATAAATAACCAGCTTAGTATCACGCTTTTCATTACGCTCAACTATCGCAAGCTTACTGCCATCATGAGAAAGTGCTGGATTACTAGCGTATAAATCAAGCTCAAGCCATAACTCACTATTAAGTGGTTGATCCTCTTGCTCTTGCTGCATGGCCTTATACGTATATTCAGCAATAAAACGACGATACAACTTGGCTGCGCTTTGGCCAAACACACCTTCAAACGCTTCATCAAAGTCACGTAACTTAACCGCCTGCATTCGAGTCCATACACTATCAAGAATTTGCTCTGAAAATGTTTGCTCTAACCAATATAAAAACCGGCTGCCCATCAAATAAGCCATTGAGCCCCCCATAAAACCACTATCACTACTCAATTGGCCATAGGTTGGTAACGCACCTTGCTGGGCAAATTCACGCAATATCGACTCAGAGTAATTATCAAATAATCGCCCTCGTCCGGTCATTTTAGATTCAATTAATGTTGCGTATCCTTCAGCAACCCAACGCGGTGTATCACTGTAGGTTAAGTCGTAAATATCCCATAAACCGCGCACTTTTTGTTGCCAGTGGTTACGTGTAGGCTGCGCTAAATGCACTAAATGAATATATTCATGCAACACCAGTAATTGCTGCCAGCCGGGGCTATTCGAAATCACCGTGTCAGACTGCGGTGGCGTAGTAAAAAGTGCCATCACAGGGTTGTTCGATGTAGGCAAGGCGAATCCGTTCGCTGCATTTAAGGGGTCAAACACGACAACGTCGACTACTTTATCGAGTGCACGATTTTGCTGCTCAAGCACTTTGGTGCGTATTATTTCAAGTTCAACAGCGGTCGATTTAGCAAAATCAATATGCTCAATGCTGTAGTGCACATTAAAATGTTCGGTATGAATGGTTTGCCAGTCGGCAGCGAATGCGGGGGTAGTAAGCAACAAAGCAGAGGCAATGAGTGACTTTTTCACAATAATCCCTTAAGTAGTATCTTTAATAATGCTTAGAGTATTATTAAACTAACTGGGTTTGCAGTAAAAAAGTGTAATAAAGCATGTGCAAATGTGTTTTTGCACATACTTTATAGTTTGCAGAAGTTACATCCAACTACGAGTATCTGATTCAGCCTGCTTAAGCGTAAAATCAATCACAAAATCAGCATCTTGCTCTTTTATGTATGGCATAAACGCAAAGCCGTGAGCAAGTTGTATATACAGGCTTTTCAGTCCTGATCTTCGCATTAAATAGGTACTTTCGCTGCTAGCACTTTGTACTTTATAAAGTTCAAACACGCGGTAATGTACGCCAATCATGCCCTTGCGTACAACCATATAAAATCGGCCATTATCTTCATGTAAATAGTAGCCATAACGCTGATACGACAGAGTAACCAAGCCCGCAAATACACCAAGTACACCCAAGCTAATAAAGTAATTTAGCTCATTAAAATAACAAAAAACAGCCACAAGTAAGCTAGGTAACAATGCATACAAAACTAAGTTTTTATACCAAAGAGCGCGCTCTGCCTGCTTAAATGCCAGAGCGCTATTGTTAAACCACGGGTAAATCCACTGGCATACACTGTTAACTTGCTCGTTATTTAATACAGGTAGTACTAAGGTTTGTTTATTTTTTTTAGCGGCCATGCCCGCCATTGCACCACCGCTACTCGCTTGTAAAAATTCAACGGTAAAGCGCTTGAGTAATCGGGCAATAATATTTTGTTTTATGACAATCGACTGCACTTTATCTAAGCTCATAGATAACTGATGGCGCTCTAATAAACCGGCAATGCGTTTAAACTTTTTACCTTTAAAATAAAGCTGATAATTATAAAAGCGGATCAGCGACATCCCTACCGACAGCAAAACAGCAATAAGTACCACAAATACAAATAATGTGAATATGGCAAATAACGCCGCACTGGCTACAAGGCCAAGTTCTTGCTCATAAAAGCCTTCTACTTTTGTGATTAGCTGCTTTTCAAGCACATCGGCCACCACATTTATAAGCGGTGCAATGGCTGCTAGCGCTAAAATAGCCATGTTCGACATTAAACCAAACTTGGCTATTTCTTTGTTAGAAATAAACAAACTACTTTGCTCTGCAGTCTCGTCGGTTTCTACTTCCGTATCTGGCTCAAGCTGCTGTTGGGCCTTGTAAGCAAATATTTGCTTTCGCATTTGCTCTGCATAACTTTGGGTTACTCCAGGCAATACAGCTTCTTGAGCCGCACTACCTGCCGCATCAAAAATACAATTAACCAGCGTTACTGGTTTAAAGTAAAAAGGCTCAGCAATATTTACATTTTGAACTCGCTCAAATTTAAGCGTTAAACGTTCTTTTTTAAAAACGCCTTTATTAAGCAGTATTTCGTTATCGCTTGAAATACAAAACCTAAAGTTTCTGTAATATAAAATAGAGTATAAAAGCAACGCACTTACAGCCAATGCTGCTGCAATTTGCCCCCAAAAAAGTTTATTTTCTACTTGTGTAACAAATACAAAACCAAGCGGTAATAAGTTAAATATGCCGTCGCGCACAAAACGCACACCAAAATGGACAACAAAATACACAAGCGCCCAAGGCGATACTTTTTGCCACAGTTGCGCGTGAGCAGCATCCGTTTGTGTGGGGTGAGGTGTTAAATCACTCATCGGCTGGTACAGCCTGTGTAGACGTGTGTTCTTGGCGGTAATCTTGAACAAACTGGCGCATATTTTTACAATCAGTGTGCGTAAGCCCACTTACTTGCAAATCGGCACTCATGCCACCGGCGCTATACAGTTTTAAACTAGCTAAACCCAGCTTTCGCTCAATGGGGCCACGGTGTATTTCAATGTGCTGCACGCGTGCTAACGGTAAAATAGTAACCCGCTGCCAAATAATTCCTTTTTTAAACGCAATGTCGTGCTGGCGCATAGCCACACCCTGCAATTTAATACTCGCAACGCTGTAAAGCATAGAGATGAGTATTAAAATAGGCATACCAATTAATAAATACGTTTGCATATTATTGGCGAAGTTTTCGTTGAAGTAACAAATAGCGGCTAATATTGCGCTAAAAGGAATATAAAATACTAACCAGTTAAGCTGAGCATGGAGCAGTGCTTTATCGGCAAGCGCTTTAAACTCAATGCTTTTGTGTTGTGGTAAATCCGTTATTTGCTGATTATTAAACACACTATTTCCTATATTGTTTTTTATTATTTTAAAATTTAAGAATCCTAATCAAGCATACCTTATTATGCCCATTCTATAGATGTTACCAACGTATGGCTTTGCTGTGGTTCAAGGGTAACCGCATCATCTAATACATTAGCGGCTTCTAGGCATAACATGGTTTTGTATTCATCGTCAGCAAAATTAGACAAGCGCTTTGATTTTTCAATCCACGGATTCCAAAGCACACACGAACTAGAGTTTGCTCGCCCAACCTTGATAACACCTTCGGGTGTATTAATGTATTGCACAGGTGCAGCTTGGGTGTAAACCATATCGGTTTCGCGTTCAAAGCCAACAACCGCTTGTTGCGTAAAAGGCCCTTCAGCAAATTCAATATATTGCGCGCCTTGCAAGCCTTCAACGTGTGTATTAGTAATATCTGATGTTGGGAAATATGTGTGCAGCGCTTGTGTATAGCTAAACGCCTTGCTGCCTAAATTTGTTGTGGTTAATTTTACTTCAAGAGAATCACTTAAAACAAATTCCACTTTTAATGCCGACTCGTGCGGCCAATATTCAGAGTTAATAAGCTTCACAGGGAGCTTTAAACTAACCGTAATACACTCGTCAGATTCATGCACCTCGTCGGCTCGCCATACACTAGTGCGAGCAAAACCATGTGCGGGCCAGCCAGTATTTACATGCGCGCCAAACCATGGCCAACAAATAGGAATACCACCGCGAATACTCGTGCCTTCTGAGAACGTTTCATTACCCGACACCCAAATAAGAGGTTGCTTACCCTTCGGTGTAAATTGCGTAATTTGGCCACCTTGCAAAAATATTTTTGCATTGCATAAATCACTTTCAACGTTAATAAACTCAAGACCTGTTTCGGTGTGTTCAATACTCACTGATGGCGATAACTTCATGCCTTTCCCTTTAATGTTAATAATCACAACGTTCAATACTCTTACATATAACGTAAAGTATAAACCAATCAAATAAATTTTTGCTCACTAAGGTAATCATTGTGAGCATATTGATAGTTGTATATCATAAGCTTACTTAATCTACACTTTGATTAATTGCATACCAAACACATAAAATACACTTTAAAAAAAGACAATTTTAGCGGTGTACCTATTACTTAAAACAGCGCTAAAACGCTTAATTAAACGCCCCACCTATTAAAAACACTTAATTAAAGTGCACTTGCTTTAAGGTAAATTAGTTTCTACTCTAATTAATAAAGACGAGTAACTGCAGTAAAAAATTAAATTTTTAATTTGAATTCAATTTATTTGATGTGTAACATTTCGCGATTATGGCAAAGCATTGCTTTTCGACGAGATAAACACATGCAAAAATATGACGAGTTACTGGTATCTTTACGTAAAGTGATCCGAGCGATTGATTTACATTCTAAGCAACTTAATAAAACAGCCGGTTTAACTGGCCCACAGTTGCTTATAATGCACGAAGTGTCTCAAACTGATGGCATCACTGCTAGCCGCATTGCGCAAAATGTAAATTTAAGTCCAGCAACCGTAACTAATATTCTCGACAGAATTGAAAGCAGAGAGCTGGTTACGCGCGTTCGAAGCCAAATGGATAAACGTCGAGTGAGCTTACACCTCACTGAAAAAGGGAAAGAATTACTACTTAAAGCCCCTCAACCATTACAAGAACACTTTATAGAAAAGTTTTCTGGTTTGGCCGAATGGGAGCAGTCTTTATTACTTTCCTCTATGCAGCGCATTGCAGCCATGATGGATGCAGACAAATTAGACGCCTCACCACTACTTGAAGTGGGTGCACTAACACAAGCGCCTAAAGAATAAAAAACGAACAATAAAAATATAAAGGTTTTGTACTAAGCTCTTAACCCAAGGTGTTATTAATATCTTGGGTTTTAATTTTTAACCAAACAAAAAGAAGCAGCTAATATGACCAAACTCTCAAAATTATCGCTCGCATTTATTTTAGGTAGTGTTTCGAGTACTTCTTACGCCACTGATATCGATACGCTTCAAAGTCAATTAAAACAACTACAGCAGCAAATGAAGCTGCTTGAACAAAAACTAGTTGAAGAAAAATCTAAACAGCAAAAAATCAACGAACAACACCAAGAGCAAGTTGCACTTATCGAGAAAAAAGCTGACCAAAACGTTGTGGTGGCAGAAGCACCGAAAGAAAAAAGCAGCGGCATAAAGGTAGGCGGTGCTATTCGTACTAACTTTAGTTATGCATCGTATGATGACGATAACGAAGATCGCGGCGGCGACTTTGATTTTGACGTTTTTAGACTTAATTTTTCTGGTGATGTAGGCGACGTTATTCTTAACGCAGAAATTCGCTTTTTTGATTACATGACCGCAGTAAAATATGCTTATGCAGCGTACGACTTTGCAGACGATTGGCAAGTACAAGCAGGTATTACCAAAGTACCTTTTGGTAACTGGCCTTACAATTCACATAACTGGTTTTTTAACACCACCTATTACATCGGTTTAGAAGATGATCACGATTTAGGCATTATGTTTAAACGTAAAATTGCAGATAACTGGCAACTAGATCTTGGCTTTTTCAAAAACGATGAGCTTGGTGGCGTAGATGGCTACGTTGACAACCGCAGCGATCGCTATTCATACGATGTAGTTGGCGTAAGAGCCGCCGAAGATGGTATTTACGCAGAGCCTGCAACGCAAATAGGCGAATACAACACGTTCTCGGGTCGTTACGGTTACCATTTTGAACACGACGGCGGCACAACCGAGTTAGGTTTTTCTGCGTTATCTGGCGGGTTGCATGATGGCAATGACCGCGCAGGCGACTATTATGCATGGGCTATGCACCTAAATAGCAATATTGATGCATGGAACTTTCAACTTCAACATGGTGAATACAACTACGACATAGATAATATTGATCGTATGGCCGTAGGTGCTTATTCGTTTTACGACAGCATTGCCGCAGAAGCAACCATGACCAATGCAAACATCGCTTACAGCATGCCAGTAGAATGGGGTCCGGTGACGGACCTACAATTTTATAACGATTACGGTGTTATTTACGATAAATCTGACAACAGCGCAGATACGTGGATGAACGTGACGGGTGTTTCGGTAGCGGCTGGAGGCTTGTTTACTTACTTTGATTTAGTGCACGCCAAAAACCAACCTTTCGTTGGTGGATCGATTGCCGGTGACAGTAGCGAAACAGAAAGACGCTTTAATATAAATATTGGTTATTATTTTTAATAACCAAGTCTACAAAAAAGGACATACTGGGTATGTCCTTTTTTATTGAAATAGCGTTTTAGTTTTATAATACATGTAAAATTGACCTACACTTTAAATTAGTCGCCACTCACTATAGCGTCGTCAATGAATATAAAATCGTCACTTATCTGTTATAAAAACGTAGGGTTAAAAATGCTAGGCTTAACCTTAGTGGCGCTAGGCATTGTGGGAATTATGCTACCAGTCATGCCTACCACTATATTTTTTATTTTGGCGCTAACCTGCTTTACTCGATCGTCCCCCGCGCTTGCACACTGGTTACTTAACCACCCTCGTTATGGCATAACCCTGCAACAATGGCAGGCTCACAAAGTGGTACCAACCAAAGCGAAGTGCTATGCCGCTGTCGGTATGCTTATTGGATTTATATTTTTACTACACTCTACAGCGCCTATTTGGGTTGTATACCTTGTAGCAGCAATAGAAATTACAGTCATGATTTACCTTATTTTAAGACCCTCACAACCCCCTAAGCATTAAACCTCGTTTAAACGCACGAACTAGGTCAAAAAACTTCTTTGACCTGAACTCGGGATAATAAACCTGTCTCTAGCCGCTATTTTCAGCGCTAACTACGTTGAATATACTTGCAATAGGCCAGCTATAGACGCGTAAATTTTCCTTGTTTTCATTGAAAATCTCTGGCTATAAAAAACAAATTTAAGTGCCACTATTATTCAATATTTTAGTAACTCTCTTAACTAGGGTTCAGGTTATTTAAAGTAATAATGTAAAGTTACGTAAGTAAATTTGTAATGAGTAATGCAAATCATTATCATGTGACAAATTTCATCACATTAAATTATTTATGCCGTTTATTAATAAGCGAGCTTTGTATAGTACAAGCCGTGCCCTACATATTTATATTTCTACCGCTTTGTTTTTTTTACTCATTCTATTTTGCGTTAGTGGCATTGTACTTAACCATGTTGATTGGCTTAAAAACGATAAAAGTAATGGGCAAGTAACTGCAACTATTCCAGCTGAGCTTGTAACAAAGGCAAACTCGCAGCTAAACACATTACCTACGCTTTACCCAGAAATAGAAGCCTATTTAGCAACGCAGTACGCACTTACTAAAGTAAAAAGTATTGAGTGGGAAAAAGAAGATGCACTTGTCATGCTCGACTACCCCCTTCCGGCGGGTTTTGCTTACGCTGAGCTTGACTTTACAACTGGCGAGCTAAACCTCGAGTACCAAACAGGTGGGTTTTTAAGCCTAATAGGCGATTTGCATAAAGGCCGACATAGCGGTGCAGTGTGGAGCTGGGTAATTGATATTTCAGCGGTATTGATGATTATTTTTGCCATCACCGGCATGATTATTTTATTTCAAAACAGAAAAAAACGCTTAGCAGGTATATGGATAACCGTTTTAGGCATCGCCACGCCTATGGTTATTTACTTGTGCTGGGTACCTCAAATTAAAGGAGTGTCTTAATGTTAAAAGTAAGTACTGTAGTTAGCGCAGCATTATTAATGGTTGCCGCGTTATTTCAAACAACGGCTCAGGCACAAGCGCCAAAGCTAGAAATTGAACTCACCCTACCCGATCTTGACGTACAACCTTACCACCGACCGTACGTTGCCGTATGGCTAGAAACACCAGAGCGCAAGCACGTAACAACGCTTGCACTATGGGTTCAAAAAGCAGAATGGTTTAAAGACTTACGCCAATGGTGGCGTAAAGCAGGCAAAACCGACATTAACTTTGACGGCATAAGTGGCGCAACTAGGCGACCTGGTACTTATACAATTGACTGGCAAGGTAAAGATTTAGACGGCAATGCCGTAGCGCCGGGTAAATACCTATTAAATATTGAAGTAGTTCGTGAAGAAGGCGGCCGTGATTACCAACGCCTTGAACTCGATTTAACAAACCCAGGTAAAATTACCATCGATGGGAAAAAAGAGTTTTCTACCAGTTTTGTTACCGTAAACGCTAAGTAGTAGCTATTTATAATTCGAATTTAAAGGAAAGAAAAATGAAAATTAATTTATTAAAAACAGCATTAATTGGCGCACTTAGTTTATCAGCGCTGGTATCTGCATCAGCCAGCGCACATGGCCGTTGGTTATTGCCATCACACACCTCACTTTCTGGCGATAAAGCGCATTACGTAATGATTGATGCCAGCATTTCTAACGAAATGTTTGCACCCGACAAAGCCTTTAAGCCAAAAGAAAAAGACGCCCAATGGGACGACACATTACTAATGGCACTTATGCCAAATGGCGAGCCTGTTAGCGACACTATTCGTGCTTATTACTTAAAACGTAAAAGTTCAGCAGCAATAAGCTTAACTGAGCAAGGCACCTACCACATTGCAATGACACAAAAGCCAATGTACATGACCTTCTATAAAGACGAAGAAGGTAAACGCAAACGTGTATTTGGTAAAAAAACAGATGCTAAATTACCTAGCAACGCTCAAGGCGTGCGCACCACTAAAGTTATTTCAACAGTAGATACCTTTGTAAGCCGCAACGGTACATCTAAGCCAGCACTGTTAGGTTTAGGCTTAGAGCTAAGCGGCCCTACACACCCAAATGACTTATTTGTTGGTGAGCAAGCACGTTTTCAATTACTACAAGACGGAAAACCAGCAGGCGAAGGCATTGAAGTTAATATTTTAAGAGGCGATACTCGCTACCGTAACGAACGTGGCGAAGTAAAAGTAACCACCGATAAAAACGGCTTTTTTACAACAACATGGAACGCACCTGGTGTTTATTTGATAGAAACCGCAACCGAAGTTGATGTGAAGGAAAAAGGCGTAGATTCGGGTCGTTATGCTTTATTTACAACGCTTGAAGTAGCGCCTGAGTAAGTATTTAGGCACTCATTTAAACATATTTTTAAGCCAAGTTTTTAACTTGGCTTTTTTCTGCCTATCACTTTTTTTGCAATCTCTCTTTTACTTTTATTGATTTCGTCACCATTCGCCACAAGATTACAACAGTAACGATCTAATCGTCTATAACGTACGTAAACAGTGGCCTTACTTATTAAAAACGTGAATAACATAGATGGTTTTTATCTTTGCACGTAGTTGAGCGCTTCTATATGATTCGCTCCTTTTTCAAACTCACCAAAACAACGACGTTCTTAAGGAACATTCATGACTTTTAAGCGTTTATCAGCTAATAAATTAGCACTTAGCTTGGCCGTAACCTCTGCACTTAGCAGCTCTTTCGTTACAGCTAATGCGGCAGAACAAGATACCCAAGCACAAGAGAATATAGAAGTAATCTCAGTAACAGGGACTCGCCGTAGTTTGCGAAGTATTGCTGAAAGCTCAGTGCCAGTAGATATTATTACTAGCAGCGACATGGCAAGCACAGGTCAACTTGAAATCAGCCAGGTTCTTGCTAACCAAGTACCCAGCTTTAACTTTCCAAGCGCCACTTTAGGTGATGGAACAGATCACGCAAAACCTGCTGTACTGCGCGGCTTAGCGCCCGATCACACTTTAGTGCTTATCAATGGTAAACGTCGTCACTCTGGTGCGCTTTTAAACTTAGCGGGTGTTGTAGGCAGGGGCTCTACCGCGGTAGATTTAAACATGATCCCTACATCAGCCATTAAGCGCGTAGAAGTACTTCGCGATGGTGCCGCAGCGCAATACGGCTCAGATGCCATTGCCGGGGTGATTAATATTGTTTTAAAAGACGCCTCTGAAGGCGGCAGTGTAAGCGTAACCTATGGTGAATACGACACACAAATGGCAGGCGCACCTAACTTAGAAAGCACCTACGCAGATGCAAACGGCGATCTTGCATTTAACCTAGGTGATGACCGCGAAATTAGCGATGGCACAACACGCACTATTAGCGCTAACTCTGGATTTGCATTATCAGACAGCGGTTTTGTAAACGTATCGATTGAATACCGCGATAACAGCCCAACACAACGCTCTGGCTTTGACCCTCGTGAACAATACAGCCGCCTTGACGATGGCAGCCTAGATCCGCGCGAATTTACTATTGATCGTTACAACCATCGTTTTGGTAAAGCAGACCTTGAAGATTACGCTTTATTTTACAATATGGGTTACGAGCTAGATAACAGCCTAAACCTGTATTCTTTTGGTAGCTACTCAAAACGAGAAGGTAACTCAGGTGGTTTTTACCGTCGTTCACAAGACAGCCGTAACGTATTAGCACTTTACCCAGATGGCTTTTTACCGCAAATTGAAACCGATGTTGAAGACTACTCATTAGCCCTAGGCTTAGAAGGTGAAACGGGTGACTGGACATGGGATGTAAGTACCAACTACGGCCGAAACGACTTTGCACTAGGTGTTGTAAATAGCTTAAATACGTCTCTGGGCGCCACCAGCCCCACCAAATTTGATAACGGCGCATTAGTTTATGACCAATTTATAGTCAATGGTGATGCCAGCACAACCCTTGATTTAGGGTTACCTGACGACGTATTTTTTACTCTAGGTGCTGAATACCGCCACGAAAGCTATAAAATAGAACAAGGTGAAGAAGCCTCATACATTACTGCCCTTGATAGCAATGGCAACCCAATTGCAGCCGGTGGCGCACAAGTGCTTTCGGGTTTTGGCCCAGAAAGCGTAACCGATGAAAGCCGCCATAACGTTGCACTATTTGTTGAGTTTGACACCTACCTAACTGAAAATTGGAACATGGTTTTAGCAAGCCGCTACGAAGATTACAGCGACTTTGGTAACACTTTTACCTCAAAGCTTGCAACACGTTACAGCGTTAACGAAAACCTGTCGCTACGTGGGGCAATTAGCACAGGTTTCCGTGCGCCATCGCTTGCACAGAGCTCGTACCGTCAAATTTCTACTGTACTTGAGAACAACCAAGCGTTTGAAGTGGGCCTATTCCCAACAGATGCACCAGCAGCACAAGCCCTTGGCGCAAAACAGTTAGACGCTGAAGACTCAGGTAATTTAACAGCTGGTTTTGTATACACCCAAGGTAACTTTAGCTTAACGGTTGATGCCTACCGTATTGATATTGATGACCGTATTGTGCTCTCGGAAAACTTAAGCGGTGCCGCAGTACAACAAATTTTAGCGGATGCTGGTGAGTTAAATACCGAAAGCGTACGTTACTTTACCAACGCCATCGACTCGCGCACACAAGGCGTAGACATTGTTGCAACTTACCTACTACAGCTAGATAACTTTGGCGACGTGCGCTTAAACGCAGCAGCTAACTTTAACGACACCGAAGTAACACACGTTGACGATAACCCTGAGCAATTAAACTCATTAGGTGACGACTATGTTGTATTTGCACGCCGTGAAGTGGGTCGTTTTGAGCAAGGCACACCAGACAACAAATGGAACCTGTCGGCAGTATGGAACTTTAACGAATGGCAAACAACTTTGCGTGCAACACGTTATGGTGAAGTTGCCGATATTTCTACTACCGCCGATCGTGATGAATACCTAGACGCTAAATGGATAACCGATTTAGAAGTTGCGTATCGCCCTAATGATGAATGGAAATTTGCACTCGGTGCCAACAACTTATTTGACCAATACCCGCAAGCCACGGTCGATAATATTGGTTACTCTACCTTTAGCCAAATATTTCCGTACACACCGTATGCACCATACAGTTTAGATGGCCGCTTTTTATACGGTAACATTACCTACAGTTTTTAATTAAAACTGACGTTTAAAACGAAAAGGATGCTTTATGCATCCTTTTTATTAATAATTAGTAATTTTAACCACTAATTAGTCTTTTAATTTTCAACAAAAAACTAAATTCATTATAAAACAAACACTTAAATTTAGGCCCCATTTTTGCTCTAGTCTTGTTATATTAACTAATACTGTCACATTAAAAGGACTAACCATGAGCTCATCAACTGTATCTACCATTGCTAAACCACTTTCACTAATTAGTGGTATTTTATTATTAAGTGGCTGCGTGTTTCATATTTCGCCAAGCGTTGCGTCGGTAAAACAAACACAACAACTAACATTACCTAGCAATAACCTTGAATACCTAGACGTACTTAGCGGCGCGGGTTCACTTAAAATAACAGGTTCATCAACAGCAACCAGTATTAATGTTGACGCCACTATTTATACAGCCGACATAGACGATGAATACGAACTCACCCTTGATCAAAGTGGCACTAAAGCAAAGCTTGTTGCACAAAACAAAAGCAATAATGGAGTTAGCTTTTACAGCGGTCAATCGCCAAGTATTGATTTAGTGGTCACCGTACCTAACAACCTTATGCTAGATATTGATGACGGCTCGGGCGACATCACTATTAACGCCATGAAAAATAATATTGATGTAAAAGATGGCTCTGGCAGCTTATCAATCAATGGCGCTAAAAACCTAAACATAGACGACGGCTCGGGCGATATTTCGCTTCAAAGCATCACTGGTAACCTAGATCTTAACGATGGTTCGGGCAGCATTACTATTAATAACGTGAATGGAAATGCAAATATTGATGATGGCTCAGGCGATATGAGTGTAAGCAATGTACGTGGTACATTAACCGTTGAAGACGGCTCGGGCAGCATAACAATACAACATATTAATGGCGCTGTAGACGTTGAAGATAACTCGGGCGACTTAACCATTGAACATGTTGATGCAAGCGTTACCATTGAAGATGGTTCGGGTAGTATTCGCGTTAATCATGCTAAAGGGTTAACAATTACAGAAGCGGGCTCGGGCGATGTAAGTATTGATAATATTAACGGCCCTGTAAAATTCGACCAATAAACGCGAGTATATCAACCTCAGGTTTAAATAACCTGAACTGTGAATAATAAAATGCACTTAGCCTTGGCTTAAGTGCATTTCTTTTTGAAAGCCATTTTATAGCCCGCTAATAACCAACTAACTCTGCATAACCTTTACCTTTAAAACCGCCTTGGGTTTTAATTCGCCCCTCCCAGTAGGGAATGCTCAATTGATTTCGTGAATCGGGGTTACGCGCTTCAATTATAATTGGCTCAAACCCTTTAACCTTGAGCTGCCACTTAACTGGATAGGTTTTACTACTGGGCGTTGTTTGGGCTGTGAGCTCAGATGTTTTTAATACCTGTAAGGTCACGTCGTCATTTGCAATAGCGCGCACAATTCCACTTTGTGTAATGTGCGATGCACTGCAGTAATCATAACTTTGTTGACCATTACGAATACAAAATGCCATTAAGCCCCCCTGTTTTTTATCATCAGCCTGAATGCTAAACCAGTCCCACCCATTTTGGGTAGGATCGATTAGCGCCGAAGACCACTCTCTGTCTAACCAAGCATCTCCAGTTACTTTAAAAGTTTTACCCGCAAATGTGATGTCGCCTTTAGCGTGTAAAAACGGATAGCTGTAATAGTAAGAGGCATGCCCCTGGTGAGTTTTTTGGCTATAACCTTGCTCGCCATGTTTCACAAGTGGGCTATTGGCCAGCACTAGGTTAGCACTGTAATTTTCCTGCTGCGCCTTTAAGCTAAGCGGTAAAAATGTTGCCTCCTTACTTGCTAGCTGCCAATCATCTAAGCGAGCTTCAAATGGCTGGGCTGTTATATTTACTTGTCCCGAGCGGCCGTATTTCTCGAACGCTTGATGCTGTGAATCGGTTTGTATTGCAAAGTGAGCAAAGTAAAGCTGCCCATTCCACCAAGGTGATGGTTCTGTTTGTATGCTTTGCTCATCAACCGAGAGCCTAAATAAAGTCCATTGCACACCAAAGGTGTCGCCATTATCTGCTTTTAAATTAGCAGTTACGTACCACCACTCAATACCTTGCTGATGATGCGCCCCATGGTCGCGTGGAAAGCTCAGCCCTTGGCGTTTATTTACAGGCTCACCAAATTGTTGCGCAAACCCGCTATGCATTTTTTTATTTTGATTTATTTGCTCTACTTCTGGCTGGCACGCGCTTAATGCGCCAATAAAAATAAAGGTAACGGATGCTTTTAGTCTATTCATGTAAGTCCTATAGCTTGGCAACATTATCGGCAACGGCGCTTCGCGTTAATTTGATTAGCGGTAACGCGCTCACAAAAAAAGCTAACATAAACATAAGCACCGTAAAGCCACCTAACTGTAGCCAATTAACGGTCATGGCCATGGTCCAACCAAAGGCAATTGGCATGACGTAAGTTAATAGTACCCATCCAAGGCTAAGCCCCAGTGGTATAGCTAATAACAAGGTGGTTAAAATAATAAGTGCAGCTTGCAGTACTTTTGCCCCCAATAATTGCTGTTGGGTGACACCCAGCGTTTGCAATACCGCCATGGGCTGTAATTGCCCCCGCCCTAAAGTTAAAAAGCTTACCCACATCCCAAATAATGCAATCAGCATAATAAATATATTAAGCGCCTGAGTAACATAAAAAGTTTTACCAAATAACTGTTTTGCAAAGCGTTTAAACTGCTGATTAGCAATGACTTGTTGGCTATCTAATTGGTGCTGCTTTTGAATATATTCGGCTATGGCGTCAACGTCACTATTGGGCTTTAACCAAAGCGATAAACCATACTCGGTGTAATTTAAGCTGCTATTCAATAATGCATTAGTTGTTACAACAACATTTAACCCTTGCTCGCCGTAATCAAAATAGGCAGCACGTACTTGGCACGTTAGCGTATTAATATGCTGTTTTAGGGTTATTACATCACCTACTTTAAGCGAGTACTGCAGCAAGGCGGGTTCGTTCACTAAGCAACCAACCACCCCGTTTTTGTTCTTTTCAAATACTGCAGATGTAGGTGCTTTATTGTTTAACAAAGTAAGGTGTTGGTTGTAGCTGGCCGTTACACCAAATGCCATAACATCAACAGCTATCGTATTTTTAGGTGTTTTAAGCTCACTGTTTGCTGACCAATATACGCCTACTTTTTCAACCTCTGGAAGTTCACGCAACTTAGCTCCTAACGCTTGAATGTTTTGATCGGGCCTTACGTATAAATCAGCGCTTAGGCGTTTTTCAAGGTGTGTATCTAAGGTGTCGCTAAAACTGCCAACCATAATTTGCATACCTACGGCGGCCCCCATCGCCATTAAAATAGCGAGCACTGAGCTTAGTAATGCGGGTAACTGCACTAGGCTGTCGGCTTTTAACCACTGAATAATGGGGTTTTGTGTTGGCCATGGCAGTTTAAAAACGGCTTTAACTACCGGTGGCGTAATAACAAAAAAGAGGAGTAGCACACAAACACACAGCAATAAGGCGCTTATTTTGGTATTTGCCGTTAACGCTAAGTAGCTGGCTGCAAAAATAGCTAACGCAAACATTAGCCATTTAATACGCGTTAAAAAAGTACTTAATCGAGCCGATTGACTGGCTAAAAACCCCAACAAAACAACAATATTAAGTGTAAAACCGCTAGCAATCATGCTGCTATCAAGGCTTACTACAAAGCTTCTATCTAGCTGGTAAAGCCCTCTAAGAGTCGCCGATACATCCATAACTAAGGCGTTTGCTAGTGCCGCGCCTAATATCGCACCTAATAACGCAGCAAAAAAGCTAAGCACCGTTAATTCAATAACCAGCGCCTTAATTAACACTGACCTTTGACAACCCAGCACCCACATTTGCTGCTGCAAGTGAGCACGCGCATTGTATGCCAGCTTAATTGCATTAAAACTTAAAAACGCCCCCACCACATAACCTAACAAAGCCAGCGCTTGTAAATTAAAGAAAAAAGCCTCAGAGAGCGCATCAAAAGCCTGCTCTTGCGCAGCTTCAAGCCGTGCTTGCTCGCCTAATAATACCTTTAACTGGGCTGCTTGTTTGTTATTTAAGCCACTAACTTCAAGGTAATTAATTACCCCATTTGCGCGCAGTAACTTGTCGGCAAGGCTAATATCCACCAGCATGGTCATGCCTAAACCTTGTAACTCGCTTACCGCTAACGTGCGTGTGGCATCGCCCATGTTTATATTAATACGGCTGTTTTTTAAATTTAGCCGCTGCATTAATTTAGGATCGATATAAACAGTATTTAGTAGCTGTTCAAACCCTGAATAACGATTGTTGGTTGTTGATGCTGAGCCGCTGGTATTTTGTGTAAGCCACTGTAATAAATTGACGCCCCTAAGCGCGAGTTTTTGCTGCGTATCGGTTTCAATTACGCCTTCTAAAACCGGTTGAACCTGCGTAAAGCCAGCTGCCCTAATACGCGACCACATACTGTTGGGCAACCTGTTTTCGCCTAATACGGGGCGTACAAAATGCGTCACGGGGTTTGCAATTAATGCTGTGGTTTGTTGATAGCGCTTACCGGCCTCTAAATTTAAGCCCTGTATTGCAGTAAGTAGCGCCGCGCCTAAACTAAAACCAATGAAAAACAGTAATAACAGCCCTACATGACGGCGATAAAACTGCATATACGTTATTAAAATAAGTTTAAGTTCAGCCATTAATTTGGCCATCTTTTAAAAACAATTGCGTAGCAAACTGATCGGCCAATCGCTGACTATGCGTGACCATAATTAGTATTATTTGCTCTTCTTCACATAAGCTTTTTAATAGCGTAACGATATCGAGTGAACGAGCGGCATCAAGGTTGCCCGTAGGTTCATCGGCCAATAATAGCTTAGGCTTATTTAATAGCGCACGACCTATGCCTACTCGTTGCTGCTCGCCACCAGAGAGTTGCTCAGGCATTGCTGTAAGCTTGCCTTCTAAACCCAGTTTTTTAGCCATTGTATTTACTTCATCGTCGCTCGGCGATAACCCGTTAAGCCTTGCTTGAAAACACATATTGTCTTTCACATTTAACGGGCTGAGTAATTGGTAATGCTGAAAAATAATCCCTATTTTACGCCGATAAAGCGCAAGTTCATTGGCACTCAATTCACTAATTTTTTGTTTATTAACCGTAATAGTTCCAGTATCTGGAGACAGTAAACCGGCTAATAAATTTAATAACGTTGTTTTACCCGAGCCACTATCACCGAGTAAGGCAATGTGCGCCGCAGGTGAAATAGTTAACGATAAATCATTAATTATTTGTCGTCTCAAGCCACCATCTTGGCGTGTGAAAAACACATTATTTAGCGAAATCATAAAATGTAGCTCGTCCTAGTAGCAAAGTTTTTAGTTTTGTTTTAAACGTTACAGTAACAGCAATTCGGTCATTTAAGTGCTTTATTTAAGCACATTGCAATAAATTTTATCATTCAGTTAAAGCAATTTGACTGAGTAACTCATTGTATTTTATACGCACCTAAGCCATGCTATTTATCTAAACTTTAATAAGGTAAGCATGTGTTAGAAATAGCGTTAATATACTTAGCTGCGGCTATTGTGGCAGTTCCTATTGCCAAGCGAGTTGGTCTTGGTTCGGTACTGGGTTACTTAATTGCCGGCATACTCATTGGCCCCTTCGCATTAGGGGTGGTGGGAGATCAAACCGATGTAATGCATTTCGCTGAGTTTGGCGTAGTAATGATGCTATTTTTAGTTGGCCTTGAACTACAGCCCTCTCGCTTATGGAAACTTCGCCACTCTATTTTAGGGCTCGGTGGCCTACAAGTAGTGCTAACTGCCGCCGTTATTTTTGCATTTTGTTATTGGGTGTTTACCATGCAGTGGCAAACAGCCCTCGCTATTGGCTTAATGCTTGCGTTGTCGTCAACCGCTATTGTGCTGCAAAGCCTTGAGGAAAAAGGCTGGCTAAAGCGCGAAGCCGGCCAAAATGCATTCTCGGTATTATTATTTCAAGACATTGCCATTATTCCAATTTTGGCGATGTTGCCATTACTCGCCTTTGCCCCACCAAGTAGCTCTAAAGAAATAAGCCATTCTATCATTGCCAACTGGCCTGTGTGGCAACAAGTTGCTGTATCGATAGGTGTGATTGCTGCCATTATTGCCGGTGGTAAATACGTATCGGCCCCGTTATTTAGGTACATAGCTAAAACCCACATGCGTGAAATATTCACTATTTTTGCACTGTTTTTAGTGGTGGCTATTGCCCTTGTTATGCAAAGTATTGGGCTTTCACCTGCATTAGGTACATTTTTAGCGGGTGTAGTCCTTGCCGAAAGTGAATTTAGACACGAGCTCGAAGCCGATATAGAACCTTTTAAAGGGCTACTTTTGGGGTTGTTTTTTATAACCGTGGGCGCCTCTATCAACTTTGAGTTATTGGCTAATGAGTTTTCAACTGTTATCGCACTTGTTGCGTTACTTATTGTAGTAAAAGCCTGTATTTTATATGCCCTTGCCATCACCTTTAATATTAGTAAAAAACAGCGATTACTGTTTGCATTAGCCCTTGCACAAGGCGGCGAATTTGCTTTTGTATTGTTAAGCGTAACCACAACACTGGCTATTTTAACGCCAGCACAAACAGGATTAGTGACCCTTGTTGTTGCTGTATCAATGTTAGTGGCTCCGCTATTGTTAATGGTGTACGAACAACTCGAAAAGCGCAGCCATACCAGTGCGCCAGAGTTCGACAAGCCAGAGCAAATTAGCACAGCTAAGCACGTTATTATTGCGGGCTACGGACGTTTTGGACAAATTATGGGGCGTTTATTACATGCACAAGGCTACGAAATTACAGTACTCGATCACAGTCCTAGCCAAATAGAATTACTACGCCGCTTTGGTAATACCGTATTTTATGGTGACGCCGCCCGCCAAGAACTCCTTGAAGCCGCAGGCGCGCACACCGCACAAATGCTGGTTGTTGCCATTGATGATCCAGATAAAACCATTGAAATAATTGAGCTTGCCCACAAAAACTACCCACAATTAAAAATTGTTGCCCGCGCAATAGACCGTCGCCACGCATACAAATTACTTAATTTAAAAGTAGATGCGTTTAACCGCGAAACCGTCGACTCAGCTATTAACTTAGCCGTAGAAGCACTCGAGCTACTAGGAAACAACAAGCAAGACGCCGAGCGTGCCGGTAAGCTGTTTAGAGAACACGACCGCGCTGCGGTTGTACAACTTGCCGAACTGTGGGGCGACGACGCCAGCTACGGGGTAGCCGTGCGCCAACGTATGGAAGATTTAAAACAGGTATTACAACAAGACAGGCAAGCACAAAGCGATTTAAATACCTGTGAACACGGCGACTGTGAAGACGGCCTTACAGAGCTCGCCGATAGGCCTAAGAAGCCTGATGATACTCATTTAGAGTAGTGTCTAAAAATTGATATGTGCTATTAGCATGAGTTAATAGCACTTTTAATAAATACCGTACTCAAATAAGCTACCTAAAAACATAGCCTCACTTTAGCTAACGTTCAAAACGCTTATATATTCCTAGCCAATCTGAGTGTTCAGGATATTTAATCTTATAAGCATTTATTTCAGCCTTAGAGGCGTATTGAAAATAGGTAGAGACATAGTCACTTATGTAGCTTTCGCCTTCCCCCATTCTCCAAAAAATTTCGCTTGGGTGGTAATCTGGAAACTTAATCCAAGGCGGTATTGGTGGGTTGTGCTTTAACTCATTCTCATAGCGCTCTTTTAGCATTTTCTCCCAAGCAGCTCTATGCTCAAGATACTTATCTCGTTGTTCATCGGTAGTGTTAGCTTGTTTTTCACTTCCTATTGATGAAATAGGTATAAGCATTAAAATAAGCGCTAAAGCTTTGTAAGTACTCATAAAGTAACGCATGACTAGATATGGGCTTTAATTAAAGCTTTTAGTTCTACTTTTTCGGCTTCGCTTGTAAAAGCACTCGCGGGGATTATTAAAGCCAATAGCTTGTCTACAAATATATATAAGTCGCCTTTATTTTCTTCTATTGCTTCAACGGCTTGCCATTTATAAAAGTAACGTCCTAGATGATTAGTTTCGCAAATGCCATCAGCCTGAAACTCAATTGTTTTATTACCAATCATTACGCCATTTTCATTGGGGATTGATTGCTTTTTTAACTTATGATTATTGTATAAAAATACAATAATCAATATTAAAAATGGCACTGCTACAATTAACCCACTTGGCCAATGAAAGTCAGAAAGGCGAATAGACTCAACCTGAAAAAAAGTCATAAAAACAACGGTTAGCACACACCATGCAATCACATTTTTTATAAACCCTAAACTTTTATTATCTTTAGGCGCACACAACTTTTTTATTATAAAATCAGCATAGTCGGTATAATTCTTTTTAGTAACAGTAATAGATTTGAGCATTGTCATGTCCATATAGAACGCCTTTTAGCGCATAATTAGGTTGTGTGTTTAAGTTAATTACTCACTACAAGCGTGTATCAAGCTTAACTAACTCACCTGATAGTACATCAAAAATATAATAAAGTGTTTCACTCTCCGCCTTGGTATAAATTAAGGCCGTATTATTACTAATTAACTGATAGCCCTCAATATTATCCATAATGGATTTTAAGCCTGAGCCATCGTATTCAGAAACGAATAGCTCTTTTTTATCTTCACTATTTAAAAAGCCATCTTTGTTTGTATCGTTTTGTACAACTGAATAAATATTTTTACTTAAAACGCTTTGGTAACTGGTTTCTTTTAATTGAACCGGAGAAAAGCCTACGATCAATCCGTTATTCTTGAATAACACTTTATTTTTCTGGCCAGTTTGAGTAAACATCAAATTTACTGCATTACGACTCAAGCTCAGTGCTGAGGTAACAATAATCTCAGCATTAGCCCTGTAAGGTTTTTGATTTATTATTTTGTCAGATGTGATTTCTAAAATGTGAACATCTTTGATTTGACCAATATAATTTTTTTGTAACTTTGGTTCTTCATCAAGGGCCGCGCTATGTTCTATCACCTGAACCTTAGGCGCAGAATAGCCACTTTTAAAAAGATCACTAATAAGGCTCTTACCAATAGCAAAAATTACAACTAACGCAGCAATAAATAGCAATACCTTATTAGCTTTTTCAATAAAATTCATAATGCGCATATTCGATGCAAACTCCTTATAAGCAACTGTTTAAGCTTTGGTAATTAGTTTTTTACCCATTTAATATTGGTTTCTTTAATACCTAAACCTTGCTTGAACCTCTCAGGAAACTCTAATGAGGGCTTACCAGCCCATCCTCTCTCAAGGTATAAATTGTAGCCGTCATCATTTTTTTCATATTCAACAGCGGACAACCAAATACCATCCCAATCACCTAAAAAATCCAGTTCGGCTAAAGTGTTTGGATATACGCCATTGCGGGTTTTATGTAGTTCAATGAGAGAAATAGCAGATACAAAGTTTTGCGTACCAAACCTTTCATCGGCTCCAGGTACTTCAAAATCACAACCAGATAGTAATAAAACAAATAAAAGACTAAACATATACTTTGCCATTAAAAATAACTCCTAACCTTGTTCAAACATTGCGAACAATTAAAGCGCCGTAAAAAAACTCAACCAAGCTACTTCAAACTTTCTGAGCGACGTTGTAAAAAAAGAACAATAATTTTTATTTTAACGGCGGTGGTATTGCTATGATCGCTTCTGGCCGATTTGCTCTGAGCAACTCTTTTAAATTTAACTGTATTCTTTCACCACACATCACTATTCCTTTTTTGTCTTGTGTTGTTGAGTAACCGAGTACTATATTTAGTAAATCTAATTCTTCAGGATTAACTTGAAAAAAAACGCTGTAATAACCTTCATAACTATTAGCTTCAGTAAAGTTTAAGTCTGCTAAAAAAGTATCTTTTATCACTAGAGTGAATGACGTTAAATAATAGCTCTTAAATATTTCAGGTACATATACATCATAGCCTGCAACGTTACCTACGCTATAGTCTTCATTTATTTTTGCAAAAGATGCGAGTTGACCTAGTTCATCATCGCCGCAGGCGAATAATGAGTTAGTCCAGAAAAAACATATAACTAAAAGTGCTCGCATTTAAGTCCAATATAACAGCTTTGTTGAGAGGCATTTTTGTAACGTCCCTATTGCGTAGACTTCTATTAATATCAAATAGCGTAAGTTATTGCCAACTAAAAATATTTGGCTGTAAGTGGCTGCTTATTTATATGAAGAGGTGATTATTCGAGGCCTTATTTGGGCAGGAGTATTTTAAATGCACTTTATTTTACAGGGTGATTGGTAGCTCACCACAGCTTGCTGATTGAAGTATAAATTTATCCCCAACACAGCAAGCTCGTTTTACACCATATTAAAACTCACCTAAATCCTAATGGTGGTGCCCACCTTGAATCGCTTCACCTTGCTGGTTATAAAACCCTGTTGCGCCGTGTTCTATAAAACCTAGGTTGATCATTTTTGCTAAAAACGGGTCGTTTTCGTTATCGCCAATGTCGGCGTAGTCAGTAGTTTGAAAGCGGTCCCACTGAGCAAATTGCGAAGTAACTTGCTGCTTGTTGTAGCTGACCTTATTTAAGCTTAATAACGTCATTGTTTGGTTTTTTGTGTTGTTTACAGTAAATGATTTAACAAGCTGAGTTTGGCTATAAAAAGCAAGTGAATAAGTATTTTCACCCTCTTGGTAGGTGTAGTTTTTTACTTCATCACAGCCTGTGCCTTGCGTTTTTTTAAGAGTCATTTTTTCAATTAAGTGGTTGTCTACCAACTGATTTTTAGCACTCCAATTTTGTATGCCGCGTACCTCTGATGGCTGATACTCAATACCGCGTTGTTGGGCATTAAAATAACGTATTGGGCGAATTTGTTTATTGGCTAAATGCTGCCACAGTTCAGTGGTTACGTCGCTCTGGTGTGCTACTTGCTGGTTATTGCGCCAAAGTGTAAGTAACTGGCTGCTTTGCTTATTTTTATGGGTATTGGTAATTGTGTAGTCTGCTTTTAAATACTTGCTATTTAGGTTGCACTGCGTGGCAAGTGCGCCGGTGCTTGTAAGTGTTGTAAGCAACATGGTTGCGAATAGTGATAATGCTGTTTTCATGGAGTTCTCTGTATTTAACGTCACTGTTATTGCCATAACATACTCACTAACAGTGGCATTTTTATGACACAAAAAAGCCCGCAAAATAATACGGGCTTTTAATGGGCTCTACTTACTGAGCCACTGTTTCGTCAGCTGTTTTAACTAAATCAGCCGCAAAGTCCATTACGTGGAATAAAAAGCTTTGCTCGTTTGTGCCTGTTACTAAATGTGCACCTGGGCCCATTGCGTATACACCTACATCTTCACCTGCGTGAGTTTCTGAACTAAGTGGTACTAATGACTCTTGGTGAAAGCCCGGAGTGGTTGTATCAACATTTGTTAAATCAACACGTCCTGTAACCGGTGCAGCTAAGTATGAGGCGTCGGCATTGGTTTCATCACCTAAGTCTCTGTAGCCTAAACCATTAGTGTAACCTACCGTAGTGTAGGGCATGTCGTCGGCTGCAAGACTTGGCTCGGTTTGACCTACTGCAACTACTTTACCTAGTATTGGGTTACCACGTTTAGGGTAGCCTGCAATGGTAAATACATGGCTGTGATCAGCAGTCACCACAATTAAGGTTTCTTCTGGGTTAGTGTTGTCCATTGCGGCCTTAACGGCTTTAGCAAATTCAATAGTATCGTTAAGCGCGTTGTATGCATTGCCTGCGTGGTGCGCGTGGTCTATTCGTCCTGCTTCTACCGATAAGAAAAAGCCCTTATCGTTGTTATTAAGCACGTTAATTGCTTTTTCGGTCATTTGCGAAAGCGACGGTTCGCCCGCAACATCGTTTGCTCGATCGGCTTCGTATTGCATGTGGGATTCGTTAAATAAACCAAATACCTTGGTAGCATCGTTGCTAATAGCATCAAACCCTGCTTGGTCCATTACGTAGTTGCCGCTTGGGTAAGTAGCTTGCCACTCGGTAACTAGGTTACGACCATCGGTACGATCCCCTTCAACCGCGCTGATTGCATCGCTTGAATTAGCCGCGGCATCTTTTGGTAAAAAGTGACGACGACCGCCGCCCATTACTACGTCTATGCCATCTACATCAATACCGGCAAAACGTGCCTCTAGGTTCGCTTCAAAGTTTACTAGTTGCGATGCAATGTCTTCACAAGCATCTGAACCTGCTGGCATATCTGAGTTATCTTCCCAGTTACGATCAGCCGATTTAGCATACGTTGCCGCTGGGGTTGCGTGAGTAATACGTGCCGTTGAAATAAGGCCGGTTGCTTTACCTGCTATTTCAGCAAGCTCAAGCGAGGTCACCAGTTCGTTACCTGCAACGGTTGAACAAATACCGCGCTCAATGTCTTCGTCTACACCAATGACGCCTACATCGGTTTTAACACCTGACACCATAGCCGTCATTGTGCCTGCTGAATCGGGTGTTTGTGCATCTACGTTGTACGTTTTAACAAAACCTGAGTAAGGCATGGTTTCAAAGCTAAGTTGGTAGTCTTCACCCATGCCGCCCTCAAGCTGGCCTGCTAAAATTCGTGCAGCCGTAACGGTAGAAATACCCATGCCGTCGCCGACAAATAAAATTACGTTTTTAGCTTTGCCCGACTCAGTAACCGCCTCGGTATTAGCTTGCTGTGTTGCTGATAACTTAGTTTGCGCGTCGCTATACCATGCGTTACCTGTAAGATTAGCTAATTGCTCTGTAGTTAGCGACGTTGCCGGCGCATTACACACTAGGTTAGATGAATTAACTTCGTCGCTATCAAGCACGCCATTTTCGTTTGTATCTACGCCCACTTGGGTTTCTACACCGCCATTAATACATTGCGTTGAGCCCACGGCTATGGCGTTGTCTACTGCGATAATGTTGTTATCACTTTTATCGTCATCACTTGAACAACCCGCTAGCGCGACCATTACTGCTAAAGAAAGTACTGTTAATTTTTTCATGTTCGCCGCCATTATTGCTGAGTTAATTCAAGAGCTTGGTTAATTAGATGAAATACAACGTTTTGCTCAATTACACCTTGAGCAAGTTGCGCACCCGGGCCTTTAGCGTGCAGTGAAATATCTTCACCAGCATGTGTTTCAGAGCCAAGAGGCACCGTTGTTTCTTGGTGAAAACCAGGGGTTGTTGTGTCAACGCCGTTTAGCTCAACACGCCCTGCGACTGGGCCGCTTAAGTAGGTTGCATCAGCGTTTGTTTCATCACCTAGGTCTCTAAAACCTAAACCATTTGCATAACCTACTGTAGTGTATGGCATGTCATCGGCAGCAAGGCTTGGCGCTGTTTGGCCTACGGCTACTACTTGGCCTAAAATTGGGTTACCGCGTTTAGGGTAACCTGCAATAGTAAATACATGGCTGTGATCGGCAGTCACTAAAATAAGGGTTTCTTCTGGGTTGGTATTATCGATTGCCGCTTGCACTGCATTGGCAAATTCAATGGTGTCGTTAAGTGCGTTGTAAGCGTTACCCGCGTGATGTGCGTGGTCAATTCGGCCCGACTCAACCGTTAAGAAAAAGCCATTATCGTTTTTACCCAGTACATCAATCGCTTTTGTGGTCATTTCGGTAAGTGACGGCTCGCCTGCCACGTCGTTTGCGCGGTCAGCTTCGTATTGCATGTGCGATTCGTTAAATAAACCAAATACTTTAGTGGCGTCATCAGCAATGGCATCAAACCCTGCTTGGTCCATCACATACGTTGCATCTGGGTATTGTGCTTGCCACTCGGTAACTAGGTTACGCTCATCGGTGCGGTCGCCTTCAACAGCACTTACTGCGTCACTTGAATTAGCCGCAGCATCTTTTGGTAAAAAGTGACGACGACCGCCGCCCATTACAAAATCAAGGCCGTCTACGTCGGTGCCTAAAAAGCGCGCTTCTAGATTTTTTTCAAAATTAACTAGCTGTGAGGCAATATCTTCACAGCCTTCTGAGCCCTCTGGCATATCTGAAATATCTTCCCAGTTGCGGTCTGCCGATTTAGCATACGTTGCCGCTGGCGTTGCATGGGTAATACGCGCGGTAGAAATAACACCTGTTGCTAGGCCTTTAATTTCAGCCAATTCTGTTGCCGTTAAAAGCTCGTTACCTGCAACCGTAGAACACACACCACGTTCAATATCTTCGTCTACACCGATTACACCTACATCGGTTTTAACACCTGAGATCATTGCGGTCATTGTGCCTGCAGAATCGGGGGTTTGCGCATCTACGTTGTAGGTTTTAACTTGCGCAGAGTATGGAAATTCTTCAAAGCTTAAATAGCCTTCTTCACCTGGGTTACCTGCTCGTTGGCCTTTTAAAATACGTGCTGCCGTTAGGGTAGAAATACCCATGCCGTCACCCACAAATAAAATCACGTTTTTTGCTTTTGTAACTTGTGCACTTTGTGCCTGAGTATTTTTAGTAGCTAACGTAGTTTGTGCGTTTGTATACCAGTTATTATCTGTTTGGCTTTGTGGTAACACATTGGCATGACTAGCGGCGCTTAACATAAATGTTAGCCCAACCGCCGCAGCGACTTTTTTAATTTTCATCCTTTATTATTCCCATTATGTAGTGGTTATTTTTGCTTGAAGCTAAAACCTCAAATAAGTAACCGCTGCACTATAGAAAATACATATGACTAATAAAGGACGTTTTAATGAAGAAAAAGTGACCAAAGATTGACAAAAATAAGACACAAAAAAGCGCAGCGGTTTAACGCTGCGCTTGTTGTTATACAAGGGAAAATATTTTTAATTATTAAAAGCGCGCCTTAAACGACACCCCAAAGTAGCGCTCTGCATCACGCGGGATTTGGTAACGGAAGTTATCGCCACTGTAGGTTGTTGCATAGCTTTCGTCAGTTAGGTTTTTAGCAATAAGCGATACTCTGAAGGCATCGTCTTGATGCTGATTGATGTACTAACAGGCCGTGGCTTCAAAGTCTGGCTTGCGTCATTCCAATGCATTTAAGAGGCTTCTTAACCAACCACTCACTGTTCATAAGATACTAGTTAAACTACTGTAATTCCCATATCAACGTAAATAAACTTAAGTTACCCACTAACTTACAATATACTCGCTGCTGATGTGGCCACCAGCGATACACCACTTAAGCCGAGCAATGTAATTGCCATTATATAAACCCATTTTGCATCGACGTAATGGGTTAATTTACGGGCAAAATGTGTAACTAAGAGCACAAGAGGTATTGCCGCTGCAATTAAAAACATAATGTCGGGCTCAGGTAAGGTACCAAATGTTGCAATACCTACACGCACAAAGGCGCTAATGGTAAATACAGCAAGTAATGTGCTGCGTATAGCCTCAATAGACCAACTTTGTTTATAGCACTGAAAAACCAACGGTGGTCCCGAGGTTGAAAACAGCCCGCCCAACAATCCACTTAAGCCGCCTGCGATTAAAAATGATCCACGCCCGCTTTTCTTATTTACTTTTGCACGGCCAACTAGCATTAAGCCACAACACAGCAAAATACTAACTCCTAAAATAAAGTTTAAAAGCTGCGTTAAATGCGCCGACATATACTCAAGTAAACCAAACCCTAGCAACATTAGCGGAATACCCGTATACAGCATGAGTTTTAGTTCAGGTACTTTTACTGCATTACGGTTTTTAACCACCACAGTGGTTGAGTTAACAAGCCCTAACAAACTTACTAAAAACGTGGTTGCTGTTAATGGCAATACATCTAAGAGCGTAAAACTGGCAACCACCAGCAACCCAAAACCAAACCCACTAAGCGTTTGCATTATGGTGGCAATGCCTAGACAAAGCGCCATAAGCAATATGAGTTCTAACGAGATACTGAGCACTTTAAATTTCCTAGATATGCGCTATTGTAGCGTAATGATTTGTTTTTAAAAACAAAGTAAATGTAAGCTGTATTGCAATTGCTCATAATTAATTGGGCTTACGCCAAGGTGCGCAAAAAGTACCACCTATGTTATAACTACAGGTGGATTAAATTTAACGGTAAATAACGATGAGTAACTCTTTGTTTGATCACAAATTAAGTGGCCCAAGCTTGGCTTTTCAACCGCTTTACTTACAAGTGGCTGATTATATTAAACAGCTCATTGTTGGAAGACGCTGGGTGCCTGGCGAAGCATTACCAAGCGAATTTCGCCTTGCTGAAGAATTTAATGTAAGCCAAGGCACTGTTCGTAAAGCACTTAATTTATTAACCGACGATAAAATAGTCACCCGCCGCCAAGGTGTTGGTACCTTTGTATCTGAGCATACCCCGCAAGACGCACTTTTTAGGTTTTTCCCACTGCAAGCCGACGGTAAAGGTACTGATTTACCCAAAGCAGAGCTGTTATCGGTTGAGCTTTGCCCTGCACCACTCGATGTGATTGAAGCCCTGCAACTTAATAAAAAAGACAAAGTCGCTAAGCTTGTGCGTAGGCGTATTATTGATAACGAATTTTGTATGAGCGAAACTATATACCTTCCACAAAGCTACTTTCCTAATATACATCAAAGTAGTGATATTCCGCATACATTATACCATTACTATCAAACCAAATTTAATCAAACCGTACATAAAACCCAAGACAGTATTAAAGCGGTATTAGCGGATGAAACCGATGCAAAAATGCTCGCAATTAACACTGGCGATCCACTGTTACTGGTGTCGCGCATTACAGAATCGATTGAAGGTAAACGTATTGAATATCGCCAAAGCAAGTGCAGAAGCGATCATTACCACTACCAAATTGAACTTGATTAAAAAACCGCGCTTTAACCGCTAATAACTAGGGCCTTTTGCCCTGTATGAATTAAAGTTTGTTGAATCTAACGGCGAAATTTAATGGCGTCGTGAGGTTTTTAACCTAGTAATATCGATAACTGATATTTAATTAATCTACTGACTCATACCCATATAATAAATAAGAACGGCGAAACTAAAGAGTAAAATACCCTAAGCTAAAAAATAAAATAACAATAAAGCTTGGTGTATTATCAAACATGCTGTTATCCTGCTCGGCATCGGGTTGATGAAAACCCAGTTTATTTGTAAGTACCTCGTTGATATTAGTAATAATCCTTCGCGTTATCCTCAGTTAAATGCACGTTTTCTTCCTGTTAAATTGCCTATTTAGGGCACACTTTTATTTATTTTTAGGATCTATTATGTCTAATACAACAACTGGTACAGTTAAATTTTTTAATGAAGCAAAAGGTTTTGGTTTTATCGAGCAAGAGTCTGGCCCTGATGTGTTTGCACATTTTAGCGCAATCTCTGGTGACGGTTTTAAAACCCTTGCTGAAGGCCAACGTGTACAGTTTACTGTTACTCAAGGTCAAAAAGGCCCACAAGCTGAGAACATTGTTAGCATTTAACATGTTTTAAATAAATGCGTTTTTTAACGCATTTATTACTCCCTTAATTACCTTCTATCAGTATTACTAAAGCCCCTTCAAACATTTATTTCAGTCTTGCTTGAGCATAACTCCTGTATTGCCTACAATAGCGCACAATATATTCTATGCAGATCCCTATTATGACTGATACAAATAAACCTGAATTACCTGACCAACTTTCTATTAATCCACGCAGCAAATTTTATGTAGAAGAAGTTTTTGAACATGAAATTGGTATTACACTTAACGGCAAAGAACGTTTTGACGTTGAAGAGTACAGCATTAGCGAAGGTTGGATTAAAGTAGCAGCACCTAAAGCGTTAGATCGCCGCGGCCAGCCATTACTTATGAAAGTAAAAGGCAAGGTAGAAGCGTTTTACAAATAGGTTAAACCTTATTTAAAAGTAAGCGACTCCTTTGGGCAGTCGCTTTTTTTGTATCTATTAAAAAGTATTGAGCTTTTTTCATGTTAAACCTGATGAAGTTTCACTATATTTTTAAGCAAAACATGTTTGAATGACGCCATATTATATAGAACAGCGGAAGCTTATTATGAATAAAGTAATTATTTTAGATGGTGGCATGGGGCGCGAACTTAAGCGCATTGGTGCTCCGTTTACGCAACCCCTTTGGAGTGCACAAGCACTTATAGAAGCGCCACACTTTGTCACTCAAGCACACACTGGGTTTATAGACGCTGGCGCTGAAGTAATTACTGTAAATAGTTACGCATGTGTACCGTTTCATTTGGGCGAAGCGCTTTATAATTCACAAGGTGCCGCGCTTGCTAATCAAGCTGCAATCATTGCAAAAAAAGCAGCTCAAAGTGCACAGCAAAATGTAATGGTAGCAGGTTCGCTTCCGCCGGTATTTGGCTCTTACCGCCCGGAGCTATTTGAACCTAAACGTGGTTTTACTATTTTAAATACACTTTATGACGCACAAAACGAGCATGTAGACTTTTGGATTGGCGAAACTATTTCAAGCATTGAAGAAGCGCATGTAATGGCAAGTGTACTTAAAAATTCAAACAAGCCATGCTATTACGCATTTACTTTAAATGATGAAGTTAGCGAACAAGCAACCCTGCGCTCAGGTGAATTAGTAACTGACGCCATAACAGAACTACTTGAATACAATATTGCTGGTATTTTATTTAATTGCTCGATCCCCGAAGTAATAGAACAAGCCTTGGTAGATACTAATAAGGCCGTATCGAAACTTAATAAAACCGTGGCGTTGGGCGCCTTTGCAAACGGCTTTACACCTATTGCCCATGATTATCAAGCCAATCAAGGCTCGCAAGCGTATCGCGATATTTCACCTTCAGAATACCTAGACTTTGCAAAAAAATGGCACAACCTAGGCGCAAGTATTATTGGCGGCTGCTGTGGTATAGGCCCAGAATTTATTGAAGTACTGGTAAGCTGGAAAAATGAACTCAAAAACACTTAGCGTTATTGGTTGTGATTTTATTGCAACCAATCAAGCCCTTGTATTGCTGTAGTAGGAAATGCTGTTGCATGGCTAGCACCCTCAATAACCACACTTTTTAATTGTATATTGTCACTGTTGAGTGCATTAATTTTTTGTTCCAATTGCTTAGCACCCTCAACCATATTTTGTCCTTCACCAAAGGCTGGGGTTTCCTTTGCTCCCACTGATATATAAACTTTTATAGGCACTTTAGGCTTTTTTACTTGTAGCGCTAAGACTGCGTTGCTATCAAACCAAACAGACGGGCTACCAATAATATAATGGCTAAATAAATCGGGCTCTGTAAATAAAATAGTGGCACCTAATAAGCCGCCTAGCGAGTTACCTATGTAGGTTTTGTGTGTGTGACTAGCTCGGTAGTTTTGCTCAATATAAGGAAACACAGTGTTTTTAATAAACTGAATATGGCCTTGCGCATTACCTGTTTGTTTTTTCCAATCTTTTGCAAAGGTAGGTGTGTAGTCTCTTATTCGACTTGCTGATCCAATAGAGCCTTTTTCGTAACCAATGGCGACAATAATCGCCTGCTGCATTTTTCCGGTATTCATAGGTAATCGTGTTGCCCCTGCCACTATAGGGAAGGTATACGGCGCATCGGTTAAGTAAATAACGGGATATGTTTTATTTAGCTTATTTTTATATGACTTAGGCAATTGAATGTAAACAGGATAAACGCGCTTACTGGACAGTTCTGTTAGTTGAATAACGCTACTTCTAGGAATTTCGTAAGGCGTATTTGCACTTAATTTAAAGCATATCAAAGTAGTAGAAAGTAATAATAGTTTTGATATTAAGTCCACACTTCACCCTTTTATTAAATATAAGTAGTTTCATGTAGCTAGTTATTAAATAGCTGAGTATATTTTTGTGCGTAACTTAGCACTATTTTTGCCGTTTCTTCATTATCAAGTAATAGAATTGGAGGATCCGTTAATGGCGGTAAATCATCAAAGCTAGGTAATGGTTTTTCCAACCAGCGCCAGCATTTAGTTCGATTAGCTTCAACTTGTAATAAAGTTAATATTATTTCTTCAAGTATTTCTGGCTGACCAAACCAACCTATAGGTTTAGAAACTGGTTTTCTTCCTCCCTGGATAACACGTGGCAACTGCGACTGTTTTAGTTCTTTAATTAAAATATTCTTGCGTGTCCAGTCAGCATGTATATCTAGTTTTTCATTGGGGTTACGAACACTATCTGTAGTAGGGATCACTAAGCCTATCTTAACTTTATTTAGAGATTTTATTTTTTCTAAAGCCCTTTCCAAGTCTGTGTCATTAGTAACAAACACAACTTGCTCAATTGAGTCATCCGTAAATACATCAAATAAAGCCTCAACCGCAATATTTACATCCGTTTGCTTTTCTTCAAGTTTCCAAATATCCACATACTCACATTCATTTGGGTGTTTTTTAGGCTCTTTTTCATCAATTTTAAATGCACGTGTTGGGTTTACAGAGTAGTAACCTTTGATTATTTCTATCTGACCATTTGAACTATTAAAAGTTAAAGCCCTGTGATAAGCCTGCTGATCAGCTAAAGAATCTTTTGACGTAGCTGCCTTTTCTACAATATTCGCAGTAAAAAACTTAACGCTTAAATTATTGCTAGTGTGGGCTTCACTTGTAGAACTGGGAAGGATATAGTTGTCAAATAATTTAAATATATCTAACCATTTATAAGGCGTTCGCTTAAGACATCCATAATATAAATTATATCCATCAATATATATTCGAGTCTTCAAAGTCGATCCTTAAATTTTAGCTACAAAAAAACCGACACTAAGGTCGGCTTTTTTTCCCTATATCCAGGAGACTCAATGCTACGCGTGGAAGTAGGGTTAGTTGTTAATGATGATTATAGTCAAAATTGACCAATACGTCAACAACTGATTTTATCGCCAATTGTAAATTTAGACAAAATAATAAATTATATTTCCTATTTAGAACGCCGCCTCCAACCACTCCATGCATCATCTTCTGGGTTAACTTTGTTTTTCTTCTTTTTCTTACCTGTGCCTTCAGGCTTGGCCATTGGCTTGTCGTTTTTAAGCGCATCAGCTGCATCAAGGTTTGCTTGGTTTACAGCAAAACCCGTTACTTCTTCACGCTCTAAGCGAAGTTTGTTTTTCTTTTCGATTATTTTAAAGTGATGAAAGTCTTCATAATCAATTAACGATAATGCTAGGCCAACTTCACCGGCACGGCCGCTTCGGCCAATACGGTGCATGTAATCAGCGGGGCTACGCGGTAAGTTAAAGTTAATAACAACAGGCAGTTTGGCAATATCTAAACCACGGGCTGCAATGTCGGTGGCAATAAGTACTTCTATTTCACCCGCTTTAAATTTTTCTATTACGCGAGTACGCTCACTTTGGCCTTTATCTCCATGAAATACCTGTGCGTTAATACCACGCTTTTCAAGCTTACCAGCTAAGTGCTCACAGTCTTTTTTAGCGTTTACAAAAATAAGTGCTTGGCGCCATTTATGTGCTTTTATTAAATGCGCTAAAACCGTGGTTTTTTCGCCTTTATTAACCGTAAATACGCGCTGTACTAAGGTGCTTTCGTCTTTGCTTTGAACTTGTATTTCAACTGGGTTGGTTAACAGCTCTTGCGTTAATTGTGTGACTTGCTCTGGGAAGGTTGCTGAAAACAACATAGTTTGTTTTTTAGCAGGCATAAGCGCTAATAGCTCGGCAAGCTCTTCGGTAAAGCCAAGGCTTAGCATGCGGTCGGCTTCATCAAGCACTAAGGTAGTTACTTTATCGAGCTTAATAGCATTGCTTGAGATTAAATCGAGCAAACGCCCTGGCGTTGCAACAATAATATCGGCGCCGCCACGTAGAGCCTGCATTTGTGTATTAACCGACACACCACCAAATACAGCTACCGTTTTAATTGCGCCATTAAAGTTAGCAGAATACGATTTAACGCTATCGGCCACCTGCGTTGCAAGCTCACGGGTAGGTACCAAAATAAGCCCTGATACAAAGTTACCTTTGCTAGCTGTTTTTTTAGCGCCTTGCTCTAAAAATAGGGTTTGTAGCATAGGCAAAGCAAACGTTGCTGTTTTACCTGAGCCAGTATTTGCCCCCGCAATTAAGTCACTTCCCGCCAAAATACTCGGAATTGCTTGTGCCTGAATAGGTGTAGGTTGTGTGTATTCAAGATCAGACAATCGAGCAATTAGCTCTGGAATCAGGCCAAGTTCGTTGAAATTGCTAGGATTTGCGGCAGAGGTCATAAAATATGCGGGCTCATTACTAAAATAGCCTGCAATTTTAGCGTATTTATTGCCCGTTAAGTAGGGGTTAGTGATTTTAATGTGGTTTTAGAAAAAGAGAAAAGCTGTTACTCCCTTTTCTCTTTAAATATATAACAATCGAGTTGGATTAAAAAGTGGTTATGTTTCGTCTTTGCCTAAAGCTATTTGTAGTCTAGCTTTTGTTTCTTTTAAGTAATTTATATAAGGATATGAGTCGTCTGCAATTGCTAAAGCAGACTCCACCTGCTCAAGCGCTTGGCGAGTATCCCCTTGCATTTCATAACCGTAGGACAATGCCGAAAGCGCATCGACTGATTTTGGGTGGTTTTTTATATTGTATTTAAACACTTCGATAGCATGGGTAAACTGCTTGCTACCCGTTAAGTTATAACCGAGTGATCTAACAGCGCGATCCGGTGGCGCAATCTGCTCGCCCCATTGTTGAGATAATGTTTGATAGTAAGCATCGACAGAGGCTACATCGTCAGTTAAAGCACTTATAGACATTTGTTTAGGTAAAAATAAGTTGTAATAAGCATTAAATATACCTGCAGCAGAGGTTAAACCGTGCGAGATGCCATCAAACGCATCACTATAGAAGCGCAACCCTCGCACTTCATGTGATTGCAGTGATTGCTGTAATTCATCGTACCTTTGACGCATTATGCCGGCTTCTTCGCCTATATTGATATAAACGTAGTTATTCAGGTTTTTTGATTTATTGATGAACGACTTAGTCGTCTTTACAGATGCGCCATAGTTCCACCAAACGGCAGGGCTGTAAGCAATATGCGCTTGAAATAGTTCGGGCTTTGCCTGCAACGCATATAGCGCAAATACACCTCCAGCAGATGCGCCAGCAATCACTTTATAATTGTGCGTACGATAACTTTTATTAATCAAGGGTATAAGCTCTTGCTCTATAAATGCTAAAAACGTTGCTGCGCCACCGCCTTCACCTACCGGGCCTTGTGGCTCTTTATTAATTGTGGGGTATAAATCTCTTAAGCGATTGGTGTTTTCAATAGCGACAATAATAACCTCTGGCGCACGATTATCATTTTGTAAACGCTCAATAACAGCGCTGGCAAGCGGTATATTACCCGCGCCATCTAAGCGATAAATGACCGGATAAACTTTGTTTGGATTAGCTTGATAACTCTTTGGAAGCTGGACTACAACTGTGCGCTCTTCGTTTAAAACGGCTGATTTAATAGTATGTGTTTGTTGCGTATAACTAATGGTTTGCTGTTTTAAATCAGGCTCTGCAAGTGTGCCACTAGAATAAAATATAAATAAACTACATATAAAAACAGCGGTTAATAAACGCATGACTAATCCCTTAGAAAATAATAAGTTATTAAAGCTAACAGACTTTTAGGCACAAAAAAAGCGCCTTAAGCGCTTTTTTAACATTAATAAAAATCTATAACCTTTTGATTTTACTCAACAGTAACCGATTTAGCTAAGTTACGTGGTTGGTCAACGTCGGTACCCTTAATTACCGCTACGTAGTACGACAACAGCTGTAATGGCAATGTGTAAACAATTGGCGCAATAATGTCGTCAGTGTGGTTTACGTTGATTACACGCATTGTGTCGTCTGACTCAAAGTGTGAATCTTTATCTGCGAATACGTAAATAATGCCGCCACGTGCGCGTACTTCTTCTACGTTTGATTTAAGCTTTTCTAATAGCTCATTGTTTGGCGCTACAACAATAATTGGCATATCAGCATCAATAAGTGCAAGTGGGCCATGTTTTAGCTCGCCCGCTGCATAAGCTTCTGCGTGAATGTACGAAATCTCTTTAAGCTTAAGCGCACCTTCCATTGCAATTGGGTATTGCGAACCACGGCCTAAAAACAGTGAGTGGTGTTTATCGGCAAATTCTTCTGCAAGGTCTGCAATACCATCAGCTAGTAGTAATGTTTCTTCAAGCTTGGCGGGAAGTACTTTTATAGCATTTACAATGGTGCTTTGATCAAGCTGTTTTTCTTGCGCTATAGACGCAGTAAGCATTAACAAACCAACTAATTGTGTTGTAAATGCTTTAGTAGAAGCTACACCAATTTCAGCGCCTGCTTTAGTCATAAAGGCAAGGTCAGATTCGCGCACAAGCGATGAACCCGGTACGTTACAAATGGTCATTGAGGCCATGTAACCTTGCTCTTTAGCTAAGCGTAATGCCGCTAGCGTATCGGCTGTTTCACCCGATTGTGAAATAGTCACAAGTAGGCTGTTTTCGTGTACATACGATTGGCGGTAACGGAACTCAGAGGCAATCTCAACATTACAGCTAACGCCTGCAAATTGCTCAAGCCAGTAACGGGCAACCATACCTGAGTGGTATGACGTACCACAGGCAATAATTTGCACATGTTTTACATCTTTAAATATTTGCTGAGCGCTGTCGCCAAAGGCGTCAATTGCTACGCGGTCATCGTTTAAACGCCCTTCAAGGGTATTACGTACCGCAAGTGGTTGCTCGTAAATTTCTTTTAGCATGTAGTGGCGGTAGTCGCCTTTGCCTGATGCGTCTTGCGTGATGTTTGATTCAATCACTTCACGCTCTACAGCGTCGCCGTTTTCGTCAAAAATTTCAACAGTATCGCGGGTAATGCGGGCTACGTCACCTTCTTCTAAAAATATAAAGCTACGTGTAACAGGTAATAGTGCTAGCTGATCAGAGGCAATAAAGTTTTCGCCAAGGCCTAAACCTATAACCAGTGGGCTACCTGAGCGCGCTACGATGATTTCGTTGTCGTTTGCTTTATCAAATACAACTGTACCAAACGCACCTTCAAATTGCTTAACCGCAGCTTGTACTGATGCTAGTAACGTAGTGTGTTGCTTACGAAGCTTATGAATTAAGTGCACCATTACTTCGGTATCGGTTTCAGACAAGAACTCGTAGCCCTCTTCTTTAAGCGATGCGCGTAGGCTTGCGTGGTTTTCAATAATACCGTTATGCACAAGTGCTAGCTGATTGTTTGATACATGCGGGTGAGCGTTCTCTTCAGTAACACTGCCGTGTGTTGCCCAGCGAGTGTGTGCAATACCTGTATGACCGCTGACGCCTGCTTTCTCAAGTGCAGCTTCTACGTTTACTACTTTACCTACAGCTTTTACAGTATTTAGTGTAGAGCCTTCTAAAAGTGCTACACCGGCAGAGTCATAGCCACGGTATTCAAGACGTTTAAGGCCTTCAACTAAAATGTTGTTTACTGGACGTTCTGCAACTGCCCCAACTATTCCACACATAGTGTCTCCATTAATTTTTTAATTCTAGTAACTCGCTTTGTAGTTACTAATCAATAATCTCTGCACAAATTAGTTTTACACCACACGCCTCAATCGCTTTGCGTTTATCATCTGCTAAGCCAGTATCGGTTATTAAAGTGGTTACTATTTTCCACGGTAATTCTAAATTTGGTATTTTTCGGCCAATCTTATCTGATTCAACCATTACTATTACTTCACGGGCTGCTTTAGCCATTACTTGGCTTAAGCCGACTAGTTCATTAAAGGTAGTCGTGCCGCGCTTTACATCTATGCCATCTGCACCAATAAATAATTGATCGAAGTCATAAGAGCATAATACGTTTTCGGCAACTTGCCCCTGAAACGACTCAGAATGTGGATCCCATGTACCACCGGTCATTAAAAGTGTTGGCTCGTTTTCAAGTGAAAGTAAACGGCTCGCCACTTTAATCGCATTGGTCATTACAACTAACCCGCGTTTATTTGCAAGTTCTGGGATCATTGCGGCCGTAGTGCGCCCGCTATCAATAATAATGCGGTTATGATCTTTTATAAGTGCAGCTGCAGCCTTAGCTATAGCTACTTTGCGCTTTGAGTCTATCTCGTCACTTACAATTTCTTTAGGCAGTGCAATAGCTCCACCATAACGGCGCAGTAACAAGCCGCTTTTTTCAAGCGCGGTTAAATCTTTACGAATGGTTACTTCAGATGTTTGAAACTGCTCAGCGAGCTTTTCAACAGCCACTTCACCTAGCTCATTTACCTGAGTAAGTATTAAATGACGGCGTTGCTGTGTGTTTCGTTTAGTCATAAAGCTCGTAAATTAAGTTTCGTTTCGAAAGATATGTAATTCTAAACGAAACTAGTTAAATGGCAAGTGAACGAGCAAAAATAAAGCAGCTTTCAACGAGTAATAATAAAGGTAAAATAGCTTTAGCACCTTTTAACTAAACAAAGAAACCCTAATGCAGCCATTTAATAGCTTAAACAAAGAGCTTTTAGCCCTACGTAAACAAACAGGCGAAATATGCCGACTCTTTAATAAAAGCCCGAGTAAAGGCAATTTAAAACGTATTAAAGAGCGATTCGCTCAATGCGGTGAAGGGGTAATTATAGAATCAGGTTTTCATTGCGATTATGGTAATCAAATAACTATTGGTGATCGTACTTTTATAAACATTAACTGTACTGTTTTAGACGCCCCAATTAATGAAGCTTCAATTACAATTGGTGATGACTGCTTAATTGGTCCTAACGTGCAGTTGTTAGCGGTATTTCATGCTGTTAACCCTACACAGCGACTCAATAAAGAAAACTTTGCATCACCTATCACAATAGGTAATAACGTGTGGATTGGCGCAGGCGCTATTATTTTAGCAGGAGTATCTATTGGGGATAACAGTGTAATAGGTACTGGCTCGGTCGTTACCAAAAGTGTAAAGGCGAATACAGTTTTTGCTGGTAATCCAGCTCGACAAATAAGAGCATTATAATCAATGTGTTTTTAGTGTCAGGAGTCACATTGAAATGCTGCACTATCATGGCCAATGCATTGGATAGCCAAAACACTATTCACAAAGAGGCGCTTCGCTTAAGAGAGGCTGCGCTTTAGAGAAAGAAATACTTAATTTTTACTTTTCTATAGATGTAAAAAAGCCCGACTCTTTCGAATCGGGCTTTCTTGTATTTGAAGTCGGTGCGC
>OLGX01000038.1_pt1 | contig 103365 bp, 96 predicted proteins | sample 1609451 | NCBI WGS metagenome assembly OLGX01 (sample SAMN05416834, study PRJEB24817) | seawater metagenome | isolation source: Sea water | place: Canada:Atlantic | collected 2013-07
TTAAGCCCTTTTAAACTCTCGCTGAGTGATCACTTATTAACGTGGAATGGTATAAATCAAAGACACCTAAAAATGCGCCAAAAAAAATGCCTAGGCAATAGGGATTGACTAGGCATTTACTATAGATAATTAATTTAAAGTTACATTTGAGACTGCAGGTAGTTAGACAAACCAACACGTTTAATTAATCCAAGCTGCTGTTCTAACCAATGTGCGTGATCCATTTCGGTGTCATCCAGCAATACCATCAACATATCGCGCGTAACATAATCCTGCTCAGTTTCTGCTAAAGCAATCACTTCTTTAAGTTTATCACCTACCGCATATTCCACTCGCAAATCACTTTTAAGCATAGAAGGAACATCAGTACCGATAACCAAACCATCGCGGTCCACCATGTTAGGAGTGCCTTCCAAAAACAAAATACGCTCGATTAATTTGGTTGCATGGCCTTTTTCATCATCAAACTCATGATTAATACGTTCGTAAAGTTTGTTCAACCCCCAATCAAGATACATTTGTGAGTGCACAAAATATTGATCCATTGCGGCTAATTCATAAGCGAGAAGGGCATTCAAACCCGATATTACATTTGTTTTACCTTGCATTAGTCTTCCCCTTCAATAACTTGAGCTTGTAAATAGTTTTGTAAGCCCATGTGTTTAATTTGATACTCTTGCGTTTCTAGCCAATCTAAATGGTCTTCTTCGTATTCTAGAATGTCTTCTAGTAAGTCACGAGAGACATAGTCTTGTTCTTGCTCACATAAACTAATGGCATCTTTGAGCGCTGGAATTTGGTGTTTCTGAAATGTCATATCACACTGCAACATCTCTTCAGTGTCTTCACCAATCAATAATTTACCCAGCATCTGAAGATTAGGTAACCCTTGTAAAAACAGCACGCGCTCAATAATGGCGTCAGCTTGCTTCATATCTTTGATAGACTTCTTATAGCATTTTTTGTCTAGCGCGTTTAGGCCCCAATTTTTGTACATACGAGCATGTAAAAAGTACTGGTTGATTGAGGTTAATTCACCTGTCAAAACCTCATTTAACGCTGAGACAACCTTTTTGCTGCGCAACATAATTCCACCTATTTAATAATCTGATTAGGCCCTAAAAAGCCTTGTCATGAACCGAATGCGAGGAGTATAGAATACAAACCATGATAAATCAAAAAAACCTTTTATTTCATATAGATAGATAATGAAAATGAGAATAGTTGATGATTGTATCTTGATTCTTATACGGGGCCATTTGATGCTTTAGTATTAATCAATTTATTACAAGCAAAACCTATAAGCAAAGCTAAACTCATATTGGCGCTAGCTTTGATAAAAACCAGCGCCATCTATATATCAAAACAGCGCTGTTACTTACTTATTAACGTTTACTTTTTGGTGGTTATTTTATGTCTGTCACTTCGTCGTTTGTGTTTGATGTTAAATTCGTTGAGTTATCGCTTATGGGCGCTTTACGTCCTATGCCTTTTAGAAGACGGCCCAATATATCCGCTCCAGTTATAAGTCGTGGTGATGTACTAGACCATACGACTATGACATCGGCATGAAGCACCTCATCTGAGTTTGCATCTATGTCTTGAGTTATCTTTAAACGTTGCATTGCATCGCCCAGTGTACAGTTTTCATCCTCAATAATAAGCGGTCTGTGGCAAAACACATAAGGATCACATGGTGCATTGTCCACTAAGGTAGCGCGAATAAAACCATCAGCGTCTAACATTAAAAGTGGATTCCGCGCTTCGTCCAATAACAAAACCCATTTATGTCCAGACGCGTTAACTTGGTTAACAAAATCGGTAAAGCCTTCACTCCCTTGCTCCGGCAGTAAAGGTAAGTCTAATTTGCACGGCATAACTAACATGCTATTCGGATCGATTATTTCGCCTTCTTCATTCACCGTAATGTTGTCGACCTGTAAGAAGTTTAAAGCGCCAACCCCTTGCACATGTTCTACATCCGCTTCATCCGCCTCGATATGTGCATTGATGATGGCAGTGAGCTCTCTTTCTCGAAAGTAGGTGATGCCTTCTCGCCCTAACCAACCATCTAAAATTAATGCTGTAGGTTTTGCCACAACGAACAAGATAACCTGATAAAAACGAATAATAGGAGTAAGTTTAGAGGCTACTTGCAACGCGTTTCGCGAGAAATATGCTTGCGGGAATATTTCTCCTAGAAAGGTAATTACAATAGTAGAAAACATAAACGAATACATACCCGCTAACACAGAATCCGACAGCAGAGTAAGTAAAACGTTTATGGATACATTGCCCCATAATATAGTGGCGAGTAAAAAATTTGAGTCTTCACGCATTGATAAAATAACGGATGCATTGCCGTTACCCTGTTTTGCCTCAACGTCTAATTGCAAACGACTAAGACTAAAAAATGCTAAGTTCAAACCCGAAAAAATAGCAGATTGTGTTACACAAAATGCGATCCCAAACCAAATTAATATATCTACAGTCATGTTATGTCTCGTGTGCTAGGAGCTAAGCTCCTAATATTATTGTATATTTAAGCTAAGGACTTATTCATTATTATGTCCAATCTTGCAAATCAAAGACGATAACAAAGCGTATAAAGTCACAGTAGTTCAAGTTTAATTTCAATATATCTGGCGTATTTATATTTTTACCGTCTATATGTGACTTTTTAGCGAGCGTCTTCGTCCAATATTTATGACTAACATTAGGTTAGTTTTTTGATGAATGAATAGTGCTACACGACGACGAAATAATTTTCGGGAGGAGTATGAACATGAGCGATGATGAATATCAGGCACTCGAGCAAAGACTGGCAAAAGATGTGTTAGCGAAGCAAACACTGCCAGAGCCTAAAGAGCTTGCAGCTAAGGTCGTCAAGCAAGATAAATCTAAAGAACTTGTTCGACTCGGTGTACATGGGGTGTTTTCGATGCTGTTAACCCTATTTGCTCCGTTGATGATGAGTCACAGCAAAAAATTATTAAAGAAAAAGGTTAAGGCACAATGAAAGAGAATATTAGTATTTGGTTTGAAGCAGTGTCAGGATCTCTCACCGCACTGTTTGAAGAAGTCGCAGGTTTTTTACCTTCATTGTTCGCCGCGCTTATCATCTTACTGGTAGGGTATTTTGTCTCTCGATTATTACGTTTTGCAGTTTCTTCGATACTTAAAAAAGTAGGCGTTGATAAATTGGCCCAAGCGACAGGTATTGACCAACAACTCTCGAAGTTTGGTAAAAATGTTTGTGTATCGAGTACATTGGCCGTCTTGGTTTTCTGGATTACGTTTTTAGTTTTCATCGTTACTGCGGCCGATTCGTTGGGATTGTCTCAATTAGGTGAAACCATGGATCAGTTCCTGCGTTTTATTCCTAAAATTATCGCCGCAACGCTAATACTTTTGTTTGGTCTTGCTGCTGCCAATTTAATTAAAAATGCAATTTATAATGCCGCAAAAGCGGCTGAATTCGACTTCGCTCGTCCATTGTCTAAAGCCGCGTACGGACTCGTAGCCATATTGACGCTTTCTTTGACGATCAATCAACTCGATATTGATACCGTCTTACTCGATACCATCATCGCTATCGCCCTAGCCACACTCGGTGTTGGCACCGCTATCTCTTTAGGTTTAGGTAGCCGTGAAGCATCGCAGAATATTATCTATTCATTGTACATTTCAGACACCGTAAAAGTAGGAGACAGCGTAACAACTAAGGATGGCATAAAAGGTGATGTCGTAGAAATAACCGCTGTAGTCACCATCATACGCACTTCAGATGAAAGCTTGAAAGTGATTGATAATAAGCGTTTTTTAGATGGGTTGACTATTCATTGAGTCTACAGTTTAGGGAAAGAAAGCGCTTGGTTGTATAACGCACTTGCAAGCATTAACCGATATTCAACTTGTCAAACGTACATTGCAGCGTCGCGGCGATGCCTCGTTGGCGTTTGCTAAGTTATACGGCCGATATCAAGGTAAAATAGCCGCCTACATAGGGGCTAAAGTTTTGTACAACCCGTCACTCGTGGATGACGTACTACAAGACACTTTTATGACTGCTTGGCACAAACTAGAACAGTTAAAAGACCATGATAAGTTCTTTCCTTGGATCGTGACTATTGCGCGAAACACAGCCATGGATGTGTTAAGAGAGAAAAAGCGCGTTGATGACATTAGTTATTTGCTCAACCAAGAAGAGCCTGAGACCGAAGAAGACATTGATCTTGGTGAAACTGAAAAAATGTTAGCAAATTTAGAGCCCCTCGACCGTGAAATCGTCGTCATGAAAGCCGTACTAGAATGTTCATTTGAAGAAATAAGCTCACAACTCGGTTTAGCATTGAGTGCTAGTAAAATGCGTTATTACCGCGCTCTGGATAGGTTGAAATCGGAGATAACACTCTAATTTTTCACGTTGAACACATCCAAATTAATAACTGAACCCAAAATGCACCCTGCGGTTATTTGGTTGAGGTACGGTTATGTAGTAATGATTGTACTGTGGTAATGGTGGTATTACTCAAATAGTAAGATCTTTCAAATAGACGGGAGCGCAGAGCAGAAGCCCCGGAGGCTATTAGTCAGCGTAATCCGCAACAATAAATTTAATTTAAAGAATGGGCATAACACGCTTTTCAGCATAAACGTGTGACTTTTTCCAACCCACCTTCGTCTAACAATCGTTATTAAAGCAAAGATATGTAAAAACCGTTGCTTTACCTTTAGTAGTCAGTTTGATTAACACAGGAGTTTTTAATGAATTTATTTAAAGGCCATTTCAAACGAAACTTTTATATAGCAATGATAGCGCTATTCGTTATTTTTGTTTTGCAGAATATGCAGCTTGATCACGTCACCTTTTTATTTTGGGACTTTGCAATGCCACGTTTGTTATTGATTTTAAGTACGTTATTAATCGGCATCATTATTGGAGCACTTACTCCTTTTAAAAAGTTAGTGTCAAAAAACAAATAAATTAAAAACGCTGTGACTATTTCAAATGTCACCGCGTCTATTACAAAAATTACGCGGCTTATCATGAAAAGCTAGGCGCGAACAAAAATTATAAATTTTAAAAGAGGAATGGTAATGAAGAAACACACACTAGCACTTGGCGTATCGATTGCGCTTTTATCCACCTATTCGCAGGCTCAAACATCATCAGAGAAAGAAATCTGGGGTGGACTATTTGGTGAATACTATTCCGTTTACCCGGAAAAATTCGAACCGAACACCGCATACGATAGTGGAATGGGGTGGGGTGGTGAAATTGGAATGAAGTTAACGCCTGATTGGGGGTTTCGCTTCGAAGTGGCAAAACTTGATTTAGAAGCAGAGCGAGGCAGCGGTAGCATCACTGGCGAGCGTATCGGTGTAGATGCTTTATATTTTATTAATCAAAGCAACTATTACATTTTCGGTGGATTGAAAAATCAACGTTTAGACGAAAGCTATCGTATGGCCGATTTGGGTTTAGGTGCCCATTGGCAATTAAGTGATAAGTGGAAAATCATTACTGAGATAGCAGGCTATTACGACTTTGGTCAAGGTAACCCCGAGTACAGTGCAAAGCTAGGTGTTGCATATAGTTTTGGTAAGACAGGCGGGCAACGTGTTAACAAAGACTCTGACAACGACGGTGTGATTGACCAACGTGACTTGTGTCCTAACACTGCTTTTGGCGCAACAGTTGATGTTGATGGTTGCGCGCTAAAAGCGACAGACAGTGACAAAGATGGCGTCATAGACGCAAAAGATCAATGTGCAAATACGCCCATGAACGACAAGGTAGATGCAAACGGCTGTAGTATATTCACCGAAGAGTCTAAAACGATGTCGTTGAAAATATTGTTCGATAACAACTCAAGTAAGTTGAAGAATATCGATTCAGCAAGTGTACAAGAGTTTGTTGATTTTATGCGTCGCTACGGATCTACCGATGCGGTAATTGAAGGTTATGCTTCAGCGCCTGGTACAGAACAATACAATATGAAATTGTCTGTAGAGCGTGCTGAAGCGGTACGTCAGTACTTAGTAGAGCAATACAACATTGACAGCGCTCGTCTAGAAGCGGTGGGTTACGGTGAAACGAAGTTATTAGATAAAGCAAATACTCGTGAAGCACATCAGAAGAACCGCCGTATAGAAGCGTATGTTACTGCTACAGTGAAAATTGCTGTTTCAAAGTAGCTGTTTCAAAGTAGCTGTTTCAAAATAATAATAACGCCTTTAATCGCATAGACAATTTGCGATAAATCACTAGGCAGTTTTTTAAGCTAAGGCACTCAAAAGAGTGCCTTTTTTATGCCATAATAAACCGATAAAAAAGCCTGATCATACAACGAATAATTATATTGCCCGTTGAAAAGATTTAGTCGATAACCACACACAGGTATTCAATGTGCAAACTCTCATACCCTATTCATTTTCATGCGTCCTTGTTTTAACTTCTGGTGTAAGTAGTGCTCAGCAGCTGGGTACTGGTGAAAAAACCATGGAACAGTGTTTACTAAAGCAAATGGAACTTTCTAGCGACGAGATCACCTTAGGAGAACTGCGCTCAGTATGTGCAAAGGATAACGATAACCGATTGCGTAAACGTAACAGATTGGAACACAGGGCCTCGCTAAACCCATTCGCACTGCTGCCTCACAAACCCAATTATCTTCTTCCTGTTACCTTTGCCAATATAAGTAAACGACCTTACGGCGGCGATCCGAAAGCAGAAAAATACCAAGATACAGAAGCCAAGTTTCAAATTTCACTAAAGTATTTGGCAGTAGAGGACTTAATGTGGGACGGGTTAGACGTGCAGGTAGCGTTTACCGTGGAAAGTTATTGGCAAGCTTATAATGGGGAAATCTCAGCGCCTTTTCGTGAAACAAATTATGAACCTGAGATTATATTTAATTACAGTCAACCTTGGTCGCTGCTTGGGTTACCGGTTGAACAAACCTATCTTTCGCTAAACCATCAATCAAATGGCCAAACTGGAGACTTATCCAGAAGCTGGAATCGTATTATTGGTGGGCTTGTGTTTGCGCAAAGTGCAAACGTGACCTGGGGCGTACGCACTTGGTGGCGTATCCCAGAAGAAGATAAACTCACACCGGATGATCCAGACGGCGATGACAACCCCTATATTGAACGTTATATGGGATACGGTGAAATCGCCGGGTTGTGGAATATTTCAGATAATAATACGCTGGAAGTGTTATTTAGAAATAATCTAAGAAGCGATAACAAGGGTGCAGTTCAGGTAGGCTGGACTTTCCCCATTACCCGCCATCTCAGGGGCTACATTGAGTACTTTAATGGCTATGGAGAAAGCTTAATCTACTATAACCAACATACCCAGCGCTTAGGGATTGGGGTTAAGCTCACCAATTGGCTATAACGCGTTTGCTGATAGAATATTTAAGCGTTAGTACCTTTTAATTAAGATGTTTGTACACGTAAAGCGAGCTTAATCACGTTATTAAGTTCGTGAAACATTACAGGCTTCACAAGATGATAGGTCATGCCGGCTTCTCTTGTTTTAAGTTTATCCTCTTCGTAAGCGTTTCCGGTAAGTGCGACAATTTCAGTTTCGACACCTTGGGCCTTGATACTTCGCGTTGTTTCAATTCCGCTCATGTCTGGTAAATTTATATCCATAAGAATTAAGTTGAAGTTCTCTGTGGTCGCTAAGTGTATGGCCGCTGCGCCGGTGTTAGCAACAGCAACAGAATGGCCATGTCGCTCGAGCATGGTTTTCACGACTTCTGCATTGATGGGTTCGTCTTCTACTAATAATACCTTTGCAGGTTCGAATGCTTCGGAATTTAAAATGTTCTTTTTCGATAAGACCCGAATTGAGTCTATAAAACGATTTTTATCCATCGGCTTTGCAAAACCTTGCCACATATCAACGAATTTCAGCTGAGTATGATTAATTGATTCAGGAGATGCCGAAATGAAAATAAAGGGCGGGGCGCTGGTATCAAACATAGCGTGAATCGTTTCTGCTAACTCGTATCCGTTAAAACCCGGCATATGAATGTCAATAATCAACCCTGCGTAATCAAGTATTTCGTCTTTTTTTAATAGAAATTTTGTCGCAGAATCAAATACATCGACGGTAAAACCATCTTCTTGCAATATATGCGAAATGTATAAACGGCTGGTCTCCAGATCATCAATCACGGCAAATTTTGCAGAAGAAACTCGTTCATTGTTTTTACTCGTTGCGCTGTTGCGTTGACTAGCGCCTAAAGGAATTGATAATTTGAATGTGCTCCCTTTGCCCTCGGCGCTGTTTAGGGTAAGGCTACCCCCCATACCTTGGGCGAATTCCTTGGCAATCGTGAGCCCTAAGCCCGTGCCATTAATTGAACCATTTGCGCCTTTTGAAACTTGTACAAATTTATTAAATACCCGCTCATGATCTGCAGGCGCAATACCAATTCCGCTGTCGTTTATTAAGATGTCTAACAAATACTGTTTATCCACAATACTGAGTTTTACATTGACCGACACTCCTCCATTATCGGTAAATTTAATAGCGTTATTAACAATGTTTCGCAGCGATTGCGCTAACCGCATTGGGTCACCGTTGACAAACTTAGGAAGTGAGCTTGAAGCATCATATGAAAACGTAAGCCCTTTCTTTTCTGCACTTGCTGTTATGGGGGCAATAACTGTGTCGAGCACTTTTATAAGTTCAAAATCGACCTTTTCGAAGGTAAGGACTTTTGCTTCTATCCTTGAAATATCAAGCAATTCGTCAACTAGCAGCAAGAGTTGATGGCCAGCTTTTTGGGCTTTTAATAAATAGGTATTTTGCTTTTCAGTGTCAGGCTCTTGCTGCGCCAGTTCCAACATGCCAAACATTCCGCTTATAGGGGAGCGAAGCTCGTGACTCATATTAGATAAGAACTGCGATTTAATTTCCCGATCCAAGCCCGCGTCTCTGCTAAGGCGATATGTACGCTTGGTATTGCTAGAAAACTTGTCAATAAGTCTAAACAGCAGGTGCTCAATAGGGTAAATCAGCGCAACTATTGTGATCGCAAAAACGAATAAGCTGATTAACGTAGCTAAAATACTTACATTAATCATATGCTGGTTGACTCGCTCTTCGTTGAGTAAGAACTGTTCTTGTGCTTTGGATAAATATTGAACAAGTAAGCTGTAAGACTCCGGGAATATATCAAGCTCGTCGCGATACTGATTTAACCCAGAAGTAATAACTTGTTGAGTATGCGTAAAAAATGCCTTTGACAGGCTATCAATGTTTTCTGAATCGCCTAAAAACAAATCATGTAACGATTTTGACGTCCCTTGATAAAGCGTTCTTGGGAGTTCAGCGTGACTTAAATACACATGGTTATCATTGAACAGGCCCATTAAAGCAATAGTCTGGCGCTTAATAGCAACCTTCTTTTCTAAATCTGATTCATGTTCGAAGCGGTATAGGTTCAGTGTAATATCCCGAATAATTAGAGATTGGTGGCCTGTTGTTTGTACAAACTGATGAGATGACGATCGTTGCTGAGCGGTAACGTAGGTGTAAATCCATGGCAAAGATAATAAAGTGATGCTGATGGTGGCATACACTAAGTAGCAGCGTCTTATTTTTCGTTTAACGATACGTTTAATATTCACAATTCAGACTCCGTTTTAAAAGTGATTTTCAATTGGATAAACTCGATTAAGATCACTAAAAAATGAGTTGAACGTGGCGAGATTGAATAAGAAGCCCTTTGGTTGCATCAGGCGTTAGAGGCGTATTTAACAAATTAAAATCTACTAATGTTAGGTCAGGTAAATGGTTGACTATAGTTTGTTGGATGAAAGTGATTAGCTGCGCAGATTCCGCAAACACACTTTGGTTATCGTCTGTTTCTTTTGAGTTGTCAAAAAGCAGGTTATCTAAAATCAGGTGTTTATCGACAGGATCAAACGTTAGGTGGCCTGTTAATTTACAGGGTATTTTGACCCAAGCGCCTTGGCTTTGTGCGAACATAGACACTTCAATTTCAATGTTTTGTTCTAGTACATCTAAAACAAGCTTTGGATCTTCGAACGCCGCTTTAATGCCATTAAAATCTAACGTGAAGGGAAATTGCTGGTTAAGTTGATGACTGATTTGTCTGACGGATACTCGGTGCTTATTCTGTTGCTCAACAGCAAACGCGGAGCAGCTTAAAGACACTAATATCGCAAGACTTGTGAATGTATTTCTCATAACGATGCCTACTACTACTTCCATCGTAAGAGAATAGCCTCTTTTCTTTATTTATCTCTGCTACTTTAGGCGTAATTTCTAGTGAAAAAGCAACTACATAACGAATTAACGTAGCGATGAAGAGGGAGTCGTTTTGCACCAGCTTTATGGGGGTATTACAAAGATAAGCGTATAAATGACCGTTAACGGGTTAACACTGTAAAGTTGTTATTGTTCCTATAGGTATAAACCGAAACAAAATACGCATTACACCGAATATCAGCCACATAGAATATTTAGATATGATAACGGCTAACATTCTTTATTTGCCGTACCGCCCTAAGGAACTTTTCATGTCTCAATTACATTTTAAGTCTAGCCCTACATGCGAATATTGTGCGTTATCAAGAAATTGCACAGAAAATATAAACAATACTAGCGCGATGCAAAATGTTCAGGTGTTAACCCATAAAATCTATCATAAAGGCGACACGCTATTTTGTGCTGGTGATGCATTTAATGCTTTGTACATAATGCGTTCAGGTTCGGCAAAGGCGAGCGCGACGACGTTTGAGGCCGATGAACAGATAGTGGATTTTTATTTTCCTGGGGATTTACTCGGTACAGACGGTTTTGCTCAAAAACAACACGCTCACAACGTTAGCTTTCTAGAAACCAGCAGCGTGTGTTACATCAGCGTAAACTCTGTGAATGCACTTCTTACTCATTCTGAGTTAGGCCGGCAACAATTATTAAGCAATATGAGCCAGAACACACTGAATCTACAGCAGCAATTGATGAATGTACACAAGATGACGTCAATACAGCGCCTAACCGGTTTTCTACTTGATTTATCACATCGACTCGCACAACGGGGCTTATCATCTCAACAATTTACCCTAAGTATGACACGTATCGATATCGCCAATTATCTAGGTATGGCGATAGAAACCGTCAGCAGATTACTAACGTCGATGCAACAACAAAGGTTGATTCAAGTTCAGCGTCGCCATATAACCCTGGTTAATATCCCAGAGATGAGAAAAATATGCCTCAGTGATCTACTAGGTCAAACTGAGGATGAATCCGATGGAATGCAACATGCAATGCTGCGCTCTACGACGGATTATCCGCTCTCAAGTATTGGGAGGGAAGGGCGGTTTTATTAAAAGGAGCGTGGGTTTTATGCTGTTCGTGTTACTAGGTCCGCAAGACTGTTTCGAGATTAAAACGCTTCCATTAGGCCGAAAATCGTACAGAAAAGATCAACATGCCCTAGGTGAGTATTAATGATTTCATTACACTTTACTTAAGGTTAGTATTTTCTAACTGATTTAGTTAACACGAGATAGACATGGCCAGTACCCTTAATGAAATCGTTACACATATTAAGCAGCAGATCCCACATATCGATTGTGAAACAGCTGCCCAACGCCGAAAAACTGACCACGGATTACTGATTGATGTAAGAGAGCCGTCAGAGCACAGTGCGCAAAACACGCCTGAAGCGATTAATATTCCTCGCGGAGTGTTAGAGATGAAAATAACCACCTTAGAGTCAGATTTATCTCGACCAATATACCTTCATTGTGCTAGTGCTGTACGCGCCGCCTTAAGTGCAGAACAGTTAAGGCGTATCGGTTATGAAAATGTATTTTTCGTGACAGGGGAGTTATCCAATATTATTCAGGCTCATTCAATTTAGCTCCACTTCGTAATAATGTTTCTGTTCCAAAACATATGCCCATTGATAAAGCCGTTTGCAACGTGGGGTCATCATTGGGGATATTGCGGGTCTTATGGGCGACACTGTCTAGGGGCACTTCAGACAATTGATTTCCTCGCTGAATAACGGCAAGGTTAAACTGTTTATTGATAACTAATCCTGCTGCATAGCTGCCTAAGTTGGTCGCGAAAATTCTATCAAAGGAGGTAGGAGAGCCTCCTCGCTGTATGTGGCCCAATGTGGTGGAACGGATCTCAGCATCTGTGAGTTGCTCTAACTGTTGCTTTAACTGATCGCCAATACCACCAAGACGCGTAGGTTCTGGACTATCTTTTATCGTTTCTCGTGTACACACCTCACCGTTTATCGGTTTTGCACCTTCTGCGACCACGACAATCGAAAAATGATGGGTACCCATTCGTTGATTACAGGCATCAGCCACTAAATTAATATCGTAAGGGTGCTCAGGTAATAAAATACTGTCAGCGCCTCCAGCTATACCAGCATGAAGGGCGATCCAACCGGCATTTCTTCCCATGGTTTCGACAATCATGATGCGTTGATGAGATTGCCCTGTGGTGCGCAAACGATCAATGGCGTCAGTAACAATACTAACGGCCGTATCGAAACCAAATGTCCGTTCGGTACACATTAAATCGTTATCTATGGTTTTGGGTACTCCAACTATGTTCATACCCAGCTTCGTTAATTCATAGCCAATACTTAACGTACCGTCACCACCAATGATAACGAGCGCATCAAGGGCTAGTTCATCGTAGTATTCTTTCACGGCCCGTGAACGATCTTCTCCCATGTAATCAAATGGGTTGGCACGGTTATGGGTGCCTATCATGGTGCCACCTAACGATAAGATACCGCTGCAGTCTTGATAGGTAAGTGTGCGTGAACGTCGCTCAATAAAGCCTAAAAAGCCGTCTTCGATACCGATGATTTCTGTCTGGGCTCTTAACATAAGGGTTTTCGCTACCCCTCTGATGGCAGCGTTTAAGCCAGGACAGTCTCCGCCCCCCGTTAATATTGCGACGCGTGAGGGCTTATTTGTTGGTTCATGCGATTGATCAGGTGAAGATATCGACGCCATTTTGTATCACTCCATTTTGTTCAAACTCGCTGATATTTTGTAACGTAACATGAGCAATTCGGGTTAAGGCTTCTTGGGTAAAAAATGCCTGATGACTTGTCACCAATACGTTAGGGAAAGTAAGTAACCTTGCAAACACATCGTCTTGTATAACGCTAGAAGAAAAATCGTCAAAGAACAATACCTCTTCCTCTTCATAAACGTCTAAGCCTAACAAACTGATTCTCTGTGCTTTTAAGGCTTTAATCACTGCTTTAGTATCAATTAATTTGCCTCTACTGGTATTAATTAACGTCACCATTGGTTTCATTAAATTAATCGCATCTTCATTGATTAGGTGGTGTGTTTCATCATTAAGGGGGCAGTGCAGTGAAATAATATCGCTTCTCGATAGCAGATCGTTTAGTGATACATAATTCACTCCCGCAGCAATACATTCAGCGTTGGTTTCTACATCATGGGCCAAGACATGACAGCCGAACCCCAGCATAATCTTGCTAAAAATTTGGCCAATTTTTCCTGTTCCAATAACACCAACGGTTTTGCCATGAATATCAAACCCCAGTAAGTTATTTAATGAAAAGTTGCCTTCTCGCACTCGGTTGTGCGCTCTATGTATTTTACGATTTAGGGTCATTAACAGTGCTACTGCATGCTCCGCAACCGCGTAGGGAGAATAAGCAGGTACCCGAGTTACTATTAACCCTAGTTTTTTTGCAGTGGCTAAATCGACGTGATTAAACCCAGCTGAACGAAGCGCAATGAATTTTACCCCTTTGTTTTTTAGCCCTGATAATACGCTTGCATTCAGGCAGTCGTTGATAAATACGCACACCGCGGTTTCATCCGTTATCAAATTGACGGTGTTTTCATTTAAATGAGCCTCAATAAAGCGTATATCGTGCTCGTTACGGCAATTTTCTTGATTAAAATAAATGCGGTCGTAATCTTTAGTATTGAAAAAGGCAATTTTCATTAGCGATGATCCTCTACAAATAAAGTGGTACTAATCTACACCAATTAAAATGCAGCGTACTTGATGCCAGACAAATTCTATTTAAAAGCGCGGTGTTTCATCGGATTGTGCTTTAATCAGTAATAGAACGTGAACCAATTAGGATATAACAACGTATAACACTTTAGCGGCCAGTTCTGTTTTAAGTTTTGAGCCAGTATTTTGTAATTACCTAAAGTTCGTGCCAAAGTGAATTTTTAAAAGATAAGGAACAGATATTGCTTCGTATTAGTCAGGGTATTCGGCATTACGGTAGCCAATCCGTTTATGTATTTAAGAGGTGAATTTTGAACTCAGCTACTGACACATTAGCAAAGGTATCTTTGGAAAATGCGAGAATACTTGTGGTTGATGATCAACCTATTAATATACAAGTAATTAACCAGATATTAGGCGGCAGTTTTCAACTCAGGTTTGCTAAGTCAGGCCAAGAAGCGCTAGATATTTGCTTGTCAGACCCGCCGGACCTCATCCTGATGGACGTCATCATGCCAAATTTAGACGGCCTTACAACCTGTAAAATCATTAAAAACACCCCAAATATTAGTGATATTCCTGTGGTATTCATTACCTCTTTACAAAAAGCAGAGGAAGAAAATGCATGCTGGCAAGCTGGCGGAATTGATTACATGACGAAGCCGGTAAACCCTTTGCCATTAACTAATCGCGTTAATGCTCATTTAACGCAAAAATTTCAAGCAGACTTATTAAAAAAGTTGGCTTACCTAGATGGCTTAACTGGGGTGTATAATCGGCGCTACCTCGACGATTACCTTGCTAGGCAAACATCACAAGCTAAACGTACAAATCACGCTATCTCTCTTTTGATGATAGATATTGATTATTTCAAACAGTTTAATGATGAATATGGTCATTTAGTGGCTGACGATCAATTAAAACTAACGGCATTCACGTTAAAAGAATCTTTGCATAGACCTACTGATATAACCGCTAGGTATGGTGGTGAAGAATTTATTTGCGTGCTTCCTGATACTGGGGCTGAAGGGGCAAAACAGGTAGCCGAACGTATTCTTAGACATATTAGAGCGTTAGAAATACCCCATAAATTGTCTCCGCACAAGTATTTAACGGTAAGCGTTGGCACGGCGTCAATTGAAGCAAAGCAAAACTATAATACCGATTTAACAGCCCTAGCTGACAAAAATCTGTACAAAGCCAAGAATACAGGTCGAAATAAGGCGATTTGATCTCCTCAATTATTATACCCTTTTAAAACAAGGCCCCCGTCGCAATATTGTATTGAGGGGCTTTGATGCAAAATAGCTTTATACCATTCCACGTTAATAAGTGATGACTCAGCGAGAGTTTAAAAGGGCTTAAACAAGGCGCATGAGTGAATGAATAGTTGTTCTCTTTCGAAGTCATGCAACGCAGTGTAAGCCCTTTTAAAACTCGCCTGCAAGGAATGCCCCAGCGGCTTTTGCTCTGCGTTCTCACTATTTGAAAGGGAACAACCATTACTACATAGCGACGCCTTAATCAAAAACCGCTGGACGCATTCTAAGGCGGTCACTTATTAATGCGGATTGGTATTACTTATCCCACATCGAGTAGTCCTTTTCTAATTAGTGTTGATTCTTCTTGACCTGTGAGTTAGACATAGGTTTAACATCAACACATCATATAAATACCTGTTCGCTCAACTCTATCGTTAGAGCGCAGTTTAAAATGAGGATGTGCTCATGTTAGTTAAACAACTTGCGAATAAAATGTCAGTTACCCCTGATACTGTGCGCTATTACACTCGGATAAAACTGCTTAATCCGACCAGCAACGGCAGCAATGGTTATCATCAATACAGCGAAGCTGATCAAAAGCGCCTCAGATTTATTTTAAGCGCACGCCACCTTGGGTTTTCAGTAAAAGATATCAAAGACATTATTCATGAGTCAGAACAAGGCCATTGCCCGTGCCCGTTAACGAGAGAGTTAATTGCTCAGCGTCTTGTGGAAACTGAGGTGCTATTTCAACAAACTTTAAGGTTACGCAATCGAATGAAATATGCATTGCACCAATGGGACTCAACACCAAATGGTGCAAATGCTGATCAGGTTTGCAGCTTGATCGAAACTTTTGTCGACTCAAACGATGAGGAGCAAAATCATGAGTAATAGAGCGCCCCAAAATAACCAAAGCTTTATCATAGAAGGCGCTAGTTGTGCTAGCTGCGTCAGCAAAATTGAAAAAGCGTTGCATAATGTGCAAGGAGTAGATGTTGTTGAAATGAACTTTGCGCAGCGGACCGTCAGTATTGATGGAAGCGCAGATGAAACGTCAATCATACGCTCAGTACAAGATATCGGATATAACGCTAAACCGATGAACAGTGAGTCAGAGCAAGACGCCCTAGATGAAAAAGCACAAGCTGACGATGCCCATTACAAGGTCTTAATGCGTAATATGTATATTGCCTTGTTGGTCGGCGTACCCTTGATGCTTTATGGCTTGTTTATAGGTGATATGAGCGTCAATACCTTTAATCAGCGTGCTGCCTGGTTTGTAGTGGGATTAATTACCCTCGGTGTAATGGTGCTAACCGGAAACCATTTTTATCGCGGGGCTTGGCAGTCATTCAAAAACCACTCCGCAAATATGGATACCTTGATAGCCTTGGGAACGGGCACGGCTTGGGTATATTCCATGGTAGTGATTGTAGCGCCTGCATTATTACCTGAGATGGCCCGCCATGTGTATTTCGAAGCGTCAGCCATGATCCTCGGGTTGATTAACCTTGGATTAGCATTTGAAGTTAAAGCACGTGGGCGCACCTCTGAAGCAATCAAGCGTTTGATAGGTTTACAAGCGAAAACCGCGCGCATTGTCAAAGGAGATAAAGAACAAGATGTGAGTATTGAGGAGGTACAGCTAAACGATGTTATTCGTGTACGTCCAGGCGAAAAAGTGCCTGTAGACGGAGAAATATGTGAAGGCAAAACGACTGTGGATGAATCCATGCTAACAGGCGAACCTATGCCCGTTAGTAAAACTTCCGGCGATAAAGTCGTTGCAGGTAGCATAAATAAAACCGGCAGTGTCCTTTTTAAAGCGACTCATGTAGGTAAAGACACGACGTTGTCGCATATTATTAATATGGTCAAACGTGCGCAAAATTCGAAACCATCGATAGGCCGTTTAGCTGATGTTATATCAGGTTACTTCGTTCCAATCGTCATGATCTTAGCGGTGCTGGCAGGGTTAACGTGGCTGAACGTAGGGCCTCAGCCCACAATTGCTTATGCGATTATGGCTGTTACCACCGTGCTGATAATCGCGTGCCCTTGTGCTTTGGGACTGGCAACGCCTATGTCGATAATGGTTGGAATTGGTAAAGCTGCGGAAGCGGGTATTTTGATTCGAAACGGCGAAGCACTGCAAACCGCCTCACGGATTACGACCATGCTCCTTGATAAAACAGGCACGATTACAAAAGGCACCCCAACTGTTACGGATGTCATATTGTTCAATGAACACAAAGAAAATGACATTATGCCGCTAATTGCCAGCTTAGAAAGTGGCTCTGAGCATCCATTAGCCGAGGCAGTTGTAAGCTATGCACAAGACAAACAATATACAACCAGTCAAGTCAGTGATTTCGATGCTATTACAGGAAGAGGGGTGACGGGGGAGCTCAACGGCGAGCGATTATTGTTCGGTAATCAAGCCTTGATGAACCAATACGACATAGATGTAAGCCGTGGCGTTGAACAAGCCCAAACATTGGCGAATGATGCTAAAACCCCTATGTACTTTGCCCGCGGCGATACGTTAACTGCCATTGTGGCTGTTTCAGATCCGATTAAATCCGACTCCGTTGATGCTATTGAGCGTCTTAAAAAGAAAGGCGTACATTTGGTGATGCTCACTGGTGACAATGAAGCCACAGCGAAAGCGGTGGCAAAGCGTGTCGGTATAGACGATTTTATCGCCCAAGTCATGCCTCAAGACAAAGTCAATGAAGTGGAGAAACACCAAAAAAATGGTGAAATAGTCGGTATGACAGGCGATGGCATCAATGATGCGCCAGCTTTAGCGCAAGCAGACGTGGGTTTCGCAATTGGCACAGGTACCGATGTGGCAATAGAAAGTGCTGATATCACCTTAATGCGCGGCTCATTACATGGCCTAGTTGATGCTCTGGCGATAAGCCAAGCCACCATTCGCAATATCAAACAAAACTTGTTAGGGGCGTTTATATACAACGTGGCGGGAATACCTATTGCTGCAGGGGTGTTATATCCGTTGTTTGGCATTTTGCTCAACCCGGTTATAGCAGGCGCCGCTATGGCGGCCTCGTCATTAACCGTGGTCAGTAACGCCAACCGTTTACGCTTTTTTAAGGCGCAAAAACCGTAAAAAACTAACTTTGATTTACTAGAAGGAGGGTAAGTGATGCTTTACGTAAATGTACTAGGAATAGCGTTAATTGCAGCGATTGTTTGGTGGTTCTGGTTATACAAACCCCAGCAAGTCGTATCGAATAATTACCAAGTAAATATTGTTGTTAATCATGGTGTATATCAACCAAGCGATATTAAAGTAAAAGCGGGTGAAAAGGTAAATCTGCGTTTTGACCGACAAGACTCAGCGCCTTGTGCCGAAATGGTGATATTTCCTCAGTTAGATATCAGTCAAGAACTGTCAATGGGAACAAACAACCAACTAGAACTCCCTGCACTTGATAGGGGCGAATATGACTTTCATTGTCAGATGAAAATGTACACAGGTAAGTTAATCGCTGGATAGTCTTGTTTGTGCGTTCGGTTTCATATTACGTTAGGGTAGTGCCATACACATAATTCAGAGTGGTAAAAATAACGACGCGTTAAAAGGTAGGGGTATGCAACTGCGTGCTGCGCGTTTGACTCAAGAGTGACTTTACTTGTCGAACTAGCATGTGTTCGACGTAAGGCTTCTCAATGAAATCAATAGCGTTTGCACGCATCGCCCGTACAGCGGTAGGAATATCACTTGAGCTCGCAAGAATAATTGTCGGGATATATATTTCACGATCTGCCATCTGTTCTAGCAGGGCAATACCACTCGCTTTTTTATCTTCTAAATGTGCCTCAAGTAGCAGACAAGCTGCTTGCGCATTAATATCATGTTGTAAAAAGCGTTTTGCACTGGGGAAGTTTTCAATTTGTGCCCCTAATGGCGCCAATAACTCAGTAAGTGCAGAACGGGCCTTTCGTTGATGATCGACTAAATAAATAATCGGTAATCTCGTGTGATTAATATGATGGTTGAACATTGACGCTTTAAGTTGATTAATATACCAAGCTAACAATATACCGTTCAAAGATAGGTGAGTTGCGCTGGATCAAAGAATCAATACATCAGCATACAAATAATACTGTCACTGTCGCTGTCACCGTAACTGTTATTGTTACTTTTATCTTTCTATTCTTTCGTTAACAGCAAGGTCATCAATTCCGCTAAAGATTTGACACGCATCTTTTCCATCATGTTTGCACGATGAATCTCAATGGTTCGTTGGCTTAAATTAAGCTCGTTGGCAATGGTTTTATTGAGTAGGCCTGCTACGACGCGTTCCATCACCTCTTTTTCACGTGCGGTGAGTGACTCACATCTTTGTGCTACATCGAGTGAATGAGAAGCCCGTTTTTGTGCGGCTTTATTTAATGTCAGCGCATGGTGAATACAGTCAAGCAGTTCCTGTTCACGAAAAGGTTTTTGAATAAACTCTATCGCTCCTTTTTTCATTGCCTCTACCGCCATAGGCACATCTCCATGGCCGGTGATAAAAATAATCGGTAAAGGGCACTTAAGCGCCTCCAAGCGCTGTTGACATTCCATGCCGCTCATACCGGGCATGCGAATATCCAATACGATGCAACCACTTAATTGTTGAATACTGTTACCCTCATGAGCGGTTAGAAAGGACTGGGCATTTGGGTATATGGCATTTTTAATATCGACAGAATCAAGCAGCATGCTTAAAGAATCTAACACCGCCTCATCATCATCAATGATGTGTACAACCTGCTCAAAACTAAGAGGGGGTTTGCTATCTTTCATTGTTTTATTCGTCTTCGCTGTAACTGGTTATTTGTGGCTTTGCCGGTAAGGTAAAGCTAAATATGCTACCTTTCGGTTTACCGGGTGTGTGCTTAAGTTCACCGCCGTGAGATTGAATAATAGACTGGCATATGGGTAACCCCATCCCCATCCCTGATGGTTTCGTCGTAAAAAACGGATGAAACAGACGTTCAGCGTTTTGTGCTGAAATCCCATAACCTGTATCGATAACGCTAATTTCAAGGTATTGCTCGTTGAGCCATCGAGTATCAATGACCACCGGATCAGTGGCTTGCTCTTCCATTGCATCTATGGCATTGCGAATAAGGTTAAACAATACCTGCTGTATCTGTATCTGATCAATCATTAGAAAAGGGGCGGGGGATGAATTTAGCGTGACTTCGATACCATGATCTAGCAATCGTGTATCAACTTTAGCCAAGTCGATTGTTTCTTCAATTAACGCATTAAAATCAACATAGTCTCGTTCTGAATTACGCTTTTTAACGAAGGCCCTCAATCGACGAATGACTTCTCCTGCTCTGAGTGCTTGGTGGCTAATTTTTTCTAACGCGCTGGTTAACTTTTGCTGCTGAAGTGAATGTAAACCTTCGCCACTTGAACGCACCAACATGTTTTTACACGCTTGAGCATAACTACTAACGGCAGACAATGGTTGGTTGATCTCATGTGCAATACCCGCTGCCATTTCTCCCATCGTGCTCAAGCGCGTGACATGTGCTAGTTTTTCTCGGCTTGCTATCGCATCAGAACGGGCTTTTACTTGTTCAGATATGTCGCGAATAATTCCTACAAACTGTTTATGGCTGGAGTCTTTCACTTCTCCAACCGATAATTCTATTGGAAAGACCTTGCCGTTCTTTTTACACGCTCTGACTTCGCGGCCGATGCCGATGATTTTTGCGTGATTTGTTTTCATATAGTTATCAAGATACTTATCGTGTTCTTCTTGATAAGGCGCTGGCATTAATATCTTTACATTTTTACCTAGTACTTCTTCAACTGAATAACCAAACATACGCTGTGCGGCAGCGTTAAATAATTCAATTCCACCTTTGTGATCAATGATAATCATGGCATCAACTGCGGCATCCAATAACGCGTTTAACTGTGCATTAGCATCTATCGCTGACTGAGCGGAAGAGGGTTGATTAATAGGGTTTGTCACTTAAATACTTGTTCCTGTCAGCTGAAATAGTCTAGCCCTAGGCCTATACGTACTCGTTGATAGGAATCGAAGGGCTTTAAATGACAAAATTAACCAATATTCGTTGTTTTTAACAGGTTTATTTAGCGATAGTAACTGGCTTTGTCGCTTACTCATATTTACCATACAGAAATTCATTGATGAAACGCCAACGACTCAGCTATTGCGCTTTTCTGAGCCTTTTTCTGCGCCATTTTTCTGCGCCTTTCTTGCAAATCATTTCTGCGTAATTTTCCTGCACATTCATTAGCTTAAATACATGTATTGAAGCTCACACTAGGGTTGTATTATTAGGACATCTGTTTTTAACAGTGTCAGAACATTTTCGGCTGTGTTTCCCAGTATCTTTGCTTTTAGACCTTTGCGACCGACACTGCCCATTATCACTAGAGCCGCGCCTATATCAGATGCAACGCTAGGTACGATTTTATCTGGGTAGCCTGATTTTATATGAATATTTTTTTCAGCTATCTTAGCCTCGCCAAACATCTGCTTAATCTTAGGGATATACTTTTCCTTTGCCTCTCGTAACGACTTGCTCTTATTGATTAAACCGAGATCCTTTAACACAGGTGACAGTGCCAATCCGAAACAAACATGCAGCGTCATATTATTAGCTTTAGCCAATTTTATACCCGCATCTATCACTTTTTGATTTAACGCTTGTTTGGTTTTTTTGCTTGATGCCAGATCCAGAGTGACCATAATCGATTGCTTCTTTCGCCATTTTTTATCTGCCACTAACAGCAAGGGCGCACTACCATTTCGTAGCAAATGCCAATCAGTAGGGACATAAAAAGCATGTTCACTACGATGCCCCGTCTTAATGATTAAATCATATTGATGGTCAGCACAGTGTTGGGTAACCCAGCCAGCAATATCTTTGCTCCACACCATTTCATCCGTGGTTGACGATGGTAAAGACGACTCCGCAACCGTTTCATCTAACCATGCTTGGCTTGTCTGAATAATTTTCTGTTTAGCATTATCTAATTCTTGCTTAGGCGTATTATCCGCTAAAATCGATAAGCGCTCATAACAGAAACCTGCAACATGCACCGATGCATTAAACTGACTCGCTAATATTGCCCCGTGGCCCACTGCTTTTTGCAATGACTCCTTACGATCGGCAATCACTAATATGTGGCTAACATTCACAGTATTACTCCTTATTCCATAGACCAAATTATTGATTAGTACCCACCATATTAGCCTAAGGTTTAGGGCTAACGAATGATGTAAAACAAGTTTTTAGTCAAAAACGGCTTTCATCTTAACAAGTGTATGATGCGGTAAATATATGTACCGGAATTTACTTGCTTTTTCTCGACATTATCCTCAATGTTATTCATAAAGTTACGGTTTGGCCGATAACGTTTTAGAGAACCGAAACAGTACAATCAAATTTGCCATTTTTGTGGCGTTATTAGACTAAAGTATATACGCTATAAGCGTGACGTTATTCGGTATACAAGCCGTTGATATATATTAGGAATACAAAAGGACCACTTGATGGCGCAAGCTAGCTCTTCTATTCGTACAGGGTTCAAATTTCATAAACATGCTTTGTTAATTACCCTTGTTTCTATTTTGCTCCTTTTTGCAGCAGCCGTTGCAGTTTTTGAATCACAATTAAGTCAGTCAGTCACGAGCGAATTAAAAAGCACGTTATCCACTGCGGGGGATCAAATTAACCTTCAGGTTCAGGAAAACATTGATAACTATCGCCATGATTTAAGGTTTCTACATGCCACTCCCCCCGTCAGTGGTCTACCTCGCGCATTAGAAAATAACGGTATTGATCCGTTCGATAGCGCAACGGCCCAACAATGGAAAACGCGCTTAGAGTCTACCTTCGCCGCATTCTTACACAGCAACAGTGAGTACGATCAACTTAGGATAATCAGCGCAGATGAGCGTGCAATGGAACTCGTACGGGTCGATCGCGTAGATGGTAAAATTGAAGTTGTTCCACCTGAACATTTACAAAGCAAACGCAACAGTGAATATGCCCAAAGAAGTGCTAAGCTTGCTCCCGGCGAAATTTATATGTCGAGAATTTCGTTAAATCGCGAATTCGGAAAGTTAGACTTTCCTTATCGCCCTATGCTTCGCTTATCGCTACCCATTTTTGACGATAACGGAGGTCGTTTTGGCTTTTTAATTGTCAACATTAATGCCCGTAAACTGCTGGATTCAATAAAAAATGTCCCTGAAGAGCCAAATTATTTAATTTTGACCGACAGCGATGGCTACTTCCTGGTAACACCTAATAATGACCACCAATACAGTCGTGATTTGGCACGCGATTATAAATGGGAGACCGTCTTTAAACACAATAGTACCTTAGCCGATCATTTTACTCAGGTGGGTTTTACCGAGGATGATAGCGAAAATTATTATGTGTTAACTCGTAAAATATTAGTCACTGGAGATGTAGAAAGCGGCTTTCTATTCGCCAATCTTATGGCTCCAGAAACCTATGTCCACTCAATTGAAATGCAGAGACGCACGACTGTTTATGCTTTTTTGTGTTCGATCACAGCTATTATGCTCATCGTACTGAGCTTTTTTAATCGCAGCGCGAGAAAAAGCCAACAACTGGCAGACGAAAGAGCACAATCAGCGGCTATTGTAAGCGCCTCTCAAGATGCCATCATCAGTGTGTCTGTCACGGGCGAGGTGATGAGTTGGAATTATGCCGCCGAGTCGTTGCTAGAACTCAGTGCTCAATCTGCTATTGGAAACTCCCTTATTGAACTCAGTGTATTTGACGATGTAGAGCTAGGGGATATTTTCGAGAAGCTGTCAGACAAAAATACCCAATTGAATGCAGAAACTCAAATTGACACCAAAGAGGGCAGCCAGCGATATTTAGCCCTGTCTTTTTCATCTATCTCTAATGACGATGGTGAAGTGAAAGGCATTGCAATTATCGCCCGTAATGTGACTAATGAACGTATAGCCGACGAAAAAATCAAACAAGCTAACGCCGAATTAGAAGAAAAGGTCGCGGTACGAACCGTAGAGCTACAAAAAGCAAGTCGTGTTAAAAGCGCCTTTATCTCAAATATTAGTCATGAAATGCGCACTCCGTTAAACGGTATTATTGGCACATTGAATTTAGTTAAGCGCGAACCCCTAACTGATAACCAACAACGTTATATTGAAATGACAGAGGTCAGTGTCAACACCTTGTCCACTCTGGTGAATGATGTTTTAGATCTATCTAAAATTGAAGCTGGTAAACTCGACTTAGATTTTAAGTCATTTAACCCGATTAATTTGATTGAAAGTCTGTGTGGCAGCATGGCGGTTAAAGCCCAAGAAAAGGGCTTGGAATTTGTTATCGATGTATCGCGATTAGATTGTGTCTCTATGGTGAGTGATCCCCATAGGTTCTCTCAGATCATGACGAATTTAGTCAACAATGCGATTAAATTTACCGAAAAAGGCTATATAAAAGTCTCTGCTTACACGCAACAAACCGATTCAGGAAGTGTAATTTTGCATTGTGCGATTGAAGACTCCGGTACCGGTATCGCCAAAGAAAACCAACACAAATTGTTTAGCGCATTCTCACAAGAAGACAGCAGCATTGCTTCTAAACATGGTGGAACTGGGCTGGGGCTGTCTATATGCCGCCAGTTGGTGACGCTTTTAAATGGCGATGTGCGCTTTGAATCTGAGAAAAATAAAGGCAGTACGTTTTACTTCTCTATTAGTTCTGATCTAAAACAATGTAAAATTGCAGCTCCACAGAAGCAACTAATCAACACGTCCAGTGTGGTATTGATCGAGCAAGATGAGCTCTATCAAAGTACCTGTCGCATGATAGAAACCTTGGGGGGGAACATCATCGCCCGTGATGATTTCACCCATGCCTTTGCTCAAACACCAGCGGATACATCTTTTTTACCTGATTATTTTGTTGTCGATCAACAGCACCCGTTTTTACTAAAACTTGATAACGCATGGACAAAAACCATTAATATTAACAATGGTGCAGCCAAAGTCGTGTTACTTAAGCGAGATGGAGAGCCAACAGCTTGGCTGGAAAATATCAAACCTACCGTATTGACCAAGCCAATATTGCGCTCAGAATTTATCCAAAAAATGGCGCTGTTGAATCCGGACGAAACCGCTTTAGCACAGCACGATATGGAACAAGCAAAAGCACAGGCCAAATTTGATACGGCCCACCCAGATGTTCAAAAGATTAAAGGTGCCAGATTACTCATCGTAGATGACAATGAAATCAATATTGAAGTCGCTAAAGGTATTCTAGCGGGCTTGCCCATAACACTGCTTCAGGCAACCAACGGCAAAGAAGCACTGCAACAACTTATTTTAGCTGAGCGCAGAGGCGAAGCGGTCCATTGTGTATTGATGGACTGTCAAATGCCGATCATGAATGGTTATGAAGCCAGCCAGAAAATCAGAAAAGGTGAGGCAGGGGAGTCGTATACAAATATGCCCATTATCGCCATGACTGCTAATGCAATGCTAGGTGAACGGAATAAATGCTTAAGTGCAGGCATGAGTGATTATCTAACTAAGCCCGTCAACGAAGTGACAATGAAAGAAAAAGTCACTAAGTGGACGTTATCTGTGTATCACGCGGCGCAAGGCTAGTTTGTTTACGTTGTAGCACATGTTTACCGACAGAGTGTTGTCGATTATATCGGCAAGTTAATCTTGGGCAGTGCAATACAACGTATACAAGGTATCAATAATGGCTTTTACTTCTTTACTGGCCAAGGAGTAGTAAATGGTTTGCGCCTCTCGCCTTGTTACCACAAGGTTCTCTCGACGCAAACCGGCCAAATGTTGAGACAAACTTGACTGCGCAATAGTGACTTGTTCATTTAATTCTGATACCGACATTTCACCTCTACTCAATAAACACAACAGCAACAACCTATGTTGATTGGCCATGGCTTTTAATAGAGTGGCTGCCTCTTGGGCATTATCACGCATTTCTTCAAGGTTCATTACAACGATTTTCCTGGGCACACTTTATGATGTTGTTAAATTTCGATGCGACAAGCATACCAACGACCATAGACAGTATAAAAATAAATATAGAAAAATGACCTTTGCTTATATTAGCGATCGCGGGCCCCGGGCAAATACCAGTTATACCCCAGCCTATACCAAAAATGACGGCGCCCATCACTAAGGAACCATCTATCTTTATTTTACTTGGTAGATGGAATTCACGGCCTAGTAAAGGCGTACGTTTACGACGTATAACTAACCAATACAATGGCATGTAAACAATGATGGCGCCAAGCATAACGAACGCTAAGGCAGGATCCCAAGCGCCCAACACATCCAAAAAACCAATTACACGGGCTGGGTCAACCATGGTCGAAACGGTTAAGCCGGCACTAAATAGTAATCCCGAAATTAGAGCCATAAAATTTTGTTTAGTGCTATTAACCTCAATACTCACCGCGGAAAATACCTGCTTTTTATCGTTAATCTCTCCCATCATATACCCCCAAAACCATGTTTGATGAGTGTGACAGTAGCGAACGCACTTAGCATAAATATGCAGGTAGCTAAAATAGAGCGAGAAGACAAACGACTAATTCCACAGATACCGTGACCACTGGTACAGCCAGAGCCTAATTGTGTGCCAAATCCCACTAGAATGCCTCCGAGCAACATAACCAAGGTATTGTTTAAAGGTGAATCTGTTGTATCGAAAGCACCTACAATAGTATCAGGCAATGTAAAGCCAAACGGCTGAGCTAAAAGAGGGCCCATTATGAGGCCAGCAATAAAATACCAGCGCCAATGATTCCCTGAGCCTGAAGTTGCCAAAGCTGTATAAGCGATACCGGAGACTCCTGCGATACGACCATTAAATAACAGCAGTAAAAATGCGCCTAAGCCAATTAAACCACCTCCAATAAATGCGTGAAAAAACACCTCAGTTAACATTTCCCTTTCCTATTACACATGTTATATCGTACATTCTTAATATACGATATAAATACTGTTTTAAGCAATTAAAACGTTTATAAAGATCAGCCGTTTTACACATATTGTAAGACGCGAGCACACCACCAAACGTACTTTTAGTACGTATTACTCTTGGTGATTGGCTACGGGTATGGTGCTCATCAGCATCGTAACTGACTTTGTTTTAACGCTATTAAGTCTGGTTACTATGATTTATAGTTTTGCTAAGTATCTGATTTTTCACAAACTGCATGATTTTTCATAAACCGCACTCAGGAGACATCGGTTGAAGAACGAAACTTCGAAGTATCGACGAGATATGGGAACCCTTGGCGTTCTCTTTATTGTGGTTAATGGCTTAATTGGTGCAGGTATATTTGGTCTGCCCGAAGCACTTCATGCTGCCGTTGGCACTTTTGCACCTTGGTTGCTTCTGATAGGCGGTCTTCTTGTTATGGGCATCGTTGTCTGTTTCGCACAGCTGACAAAGCTCACCGACCGCTCGGGCGGACCTCAACGCTACGTTGGTGACGCGTTTGGCGACTATCCTGGGTTTGTGATCGGCTGGACTTTCTTTGCCGCCAGGCTGATAAGTCAAGGCGCAAACGTTCTGGTGTTAGTTGCCTATGCTGCCGCCCTGTGGCCAATTGTGGGTGAAGGGCCTGCAAAAATCGCTTTGATCGTCGCCGTACTTGGAGGGCTCACCATTATCAACGTTGTAGGTATAAAACGGGTAGTCGCCGTATTAGGCGCCATGACACTGTTTAAAATTCTGCCTTTACTGATATTGATGTTCGTGGGTATTAGCGCAGCGCCCGGCGCAGCGAATGTAGTGCTACCACAATTCAGTGCTGTTGAAGGTATTGCGCTGGCGGCGCTTTACGCATTTGTCGGCTTTGAAAATGCAACAATACCGGCAGGTGAAACTAAAGAGCCTCAACGCGCTATGCCACGCGCCCTAATGATTGGCTTGGCCGTTGTCACGCTAATGTATTTCGGATTGCAATGGGCATACAGTCATAGTGTGATTGCAGGGACAGGCACAGATGCACCGCTGACTTCATTAGCCGGCCAATATGGAGGAGACATCGGTGCTTCGCTTATTGCTGCAACTATAGTAATGAGTGTACTTGCCAACCTTACTGCGGGGCATACCTCGGCGAGTCGCATGCCTCCGGCACTGGCCGATGACGGATTGTTACCAGATTGGTTCGCCAAGGTGTCACGCTGGGGCACGCCTGCTAACTCAATTATCTTTTTTGGGGTAGGGGCTGTGCTATTTTCGTTATGGGACGATTTCTTAGTGCTCGCTGCCATAAGCACATTGGCACGATTACTCGCGTATATTTTATCGATTATTGCATTGCCCATATTACGCAAACGCGCAAATTATCCCGCGATTAACCTGACAATTGTGATTGCAGCTCCTGTAGCGCTAGCACTAAGCGTTTGGTTAGCGACACAAACTAATATTCAGCAATGGCAGACCCTAGGTGGCTTTTTGTTGGCAGGCACACTGTTATTTTTTATCGCACGAAGAAACAGCCGTCCCGCAGTATGAAGCCGTTAAGCGAAGATTCAATCACAGGTCTATGAGGCGCGATATTATGTTAAATACCTGATAAATCTAACCACGACAGGATACCCAATACCATTAATATTCAGTTAGTTGCACGCTATTCACGTGGGCTAAATTGGCCATTTTTACGTGTTAAAAATGAGCATAAAAACAGGTAGCGGAAATACTGTGCTTAGACAGCAAAATTTCCAATATCGTTAAACGGCGAATCATCAATGAGGCTTTTTAACGATGGATTCCGTCAACGTGAAATTATGCTCATGGTCAAAAGTATCAGCATCTAAGCTATGTTGTAGTCGAAGGTATGTAACATCTTTGAATACTCAATCGTGTAAAGTGAACGCGCGTGACTAATTGAATGTAATAGAACGACTGCCACGAATTGATAAGCTCGAAGGTGTAGCGCGCCAATGTATATTTTCGCTTTATGTAACATGTTCATATTTAATGAAGCCGCGTGAATCACAAATAGAAACAAGGTAAGCACGAACGCGCAAGCTCACAGCGAACTTAGTGGCAAAACACGGTTAATCTAACCAGCGCGAAATTAGTAGAAATATGCGCTCGAATAACGCCACATATATCCGTCCTTTCAAACAATACAAATATTCGCATAATGTATATTATGTTAAATTAACTATATTGTGGGAATTAACGCCTCTCTGCTGGCAAATGTATTCCAGAACTGGAATTGTCTGTAACTAATCCAGAATTGCAGCCCCTTCTACTATATGGGCTTCAAGCAACACGAGTATTAAACTTACACAGTCAAAGTTAGAAAACAGATAAATTCATAGAGCAAACTAGAACAATTAACAGGACATCCATGTTAATGCAGATTCACTGTATTTATAATTGGTACAGCTTTGATGATGTAGCTATGATAGACGCACTGTACGAGATTGCATCAATGAGTGCCTTAGTTAGTTTCATAAAATCAACGTCTGTGACCCTATTGATTATCTGACCCTATTGATTGGAGTTTATTTAAAGATACCTATCTACTTGGCATTTGTAACTGTTATTGTAAGTACGTTACATAGATTTATTAATCTAATAGGAGTCGCTTATTAATGAGCAGAATAACACTAGGCAAAGCCTCAAAGATCTTTTTTATATTATCCATACTTGCCTTGATCATTAACGTAGTCATTCTTAGTGTAAGCCAAAGTAGCTCCGAGCAGCGCGAATGGTGGGTTAACCACACCCATACCGTAATAAATTTAAGCAAATCACTTTTGGTCGAGTTAAATAACGCGGAAACTGGGCAGCGCGGTTATCTGCTGACCGAGAAAAAAAGCTATTTAGCCCCCTATGGGCAAGGTACCCAATCCGCCAGAGAATTGCTGCAAACATTAATGCAGAAAACATCCGACAATGCCACTCAGCAGCAACGACTAACAAGGTTATCAACCCTAGTTAATAAGAAATTTGACGAACTGCAACTGACCATCGATCTCACCACTGACGACAAGCTCGATCAAGCCATGCGCATAGTCAACAGTGACTTAGGCAAAGACTTAATGTCTGAAATTCGAGCAGTGATAACTGCTTTTGAGAAACAAGAACAAGTTTTACTTGCTCAGCGCCAAGCACAATACACAACAACAAAAACAATGAGTATGGTAGCTATAGTAGTAGCAGTGTCACTTCTATTTTTATTGATTATCTTCGCCACTTTGATTACTAAGCGCAACGTTATCGACCCAATCATTTCTTTAACAGAACAAGCTGAGAGGTATGCTTCAGGCAAACAACAAACATTCGCGGTAAAAAAAGCGGTAGCCGAAGTCAATCAGCTAGCTAAAATGCTGAGCACAATGAGTCAAAATTTGCGTGACTCAATAGAAGAACTGGTTAGCGCCAAATCTCGAGCAGTTTCCAGCGAAAAGGCAAAGGGGGACTTTCTGGCCAACATGAGTCATGAAATTCGCACCCCAATGAACGGCATATATGGCGGGCTGCAACTACTAAAACGAGAGTCCTTGTCAGACGCAGCGCAAAACATACTAGAACGATCCATGACATCGTGTAAGAACCTACTGGTGATTATTAACGATATTCTGGATTTCTCGAAAATCTCATCTGGAAAGCTGCACATAGAAGAAAGCTCTTTTCAATTGCCAGCGACTCTGGAAATGATTTTATCCGACCTATCACCCGTTGCCAGCGAAAAAGGCGTGCAATTTACGGTTAACAATCAGCTTGAACACGATTTCTGGCAAGGCGACCCAGTCAGGTTAAATCAGATATTGTTAAACCTATGCTCCAATGCCGTCAAATTCACAGAAGAGGGCTCAGTAGAGCTATTAGTTGCAAAAAGTGAGCATTCATCCGGCGTTAATTTTTATGTAAAAGACACAGGTGTGGGACTAAGCGAGGCTCAAATAAATAATGTATTCGCTCGTTTTGAGCAAGCAGAAGCCTCAACCACCCGCAAATTTGGTGGCACTGGACTTGGACTAGCAATAACCAAAAGCTTGGTAGACTTAATGAGTGGCACAATCACCGTTGAAAGTGAGTTGGGCAAAGGCTCGACCTTTGATGTTTTTATTCCGCTTTTGCCAGCCGAGGAACAAGTGAAAGAAAAAGTAGACGATGTGAACATCGACAAAGCGATTAGCGGAAAACGGATATTATTGGCCGAAGACAACGAAATTAACCAAATCGTTTTCGAATCAATGATGGAACCCTACGACGTAAAATTAGAAGTCGTTGAAAACGGCCAATTGGCCCTAGAAAGCATAGAGAAAGAACAACCAGATCTGGTGTTTTTAGACATTCAAATGCCGGTTATGGACGGCAAAGACGCCTGCATCAAAATCAGAAAACGCTATAAAAATCTGCCCGTCATTGCACTTACGGCCAATGTTTTAGCGACCGACGTCAAACAATATCTGCAGCTGGGTTTTGACGAACACATCCCCAAACCATTCGATTTTTCCGATCTAAAAAGCGTTTTGATAAAGTATTTACAGAAATGAATTGTGTTATAAGGCGCCGTTAAAAAATAGCGAATTAACAGCACATCCATATAAATTCATTACAAAGCAACTCCAGTTTATCAACAACAATCAAGCGGGTTAAGTGTTGCTGATTTCTATAAAAGGCTCTGGGTGAGCACATCCAGTTTCTATAAGTTTCGTGGAAATTACTACATCGAAAACCTATTTATGCTGTGCAAAAAATCAGGCAGCGCAACATGTAAAGTCTCAAGCGAGGCACGATTTAAACCATTATGTGATGCCACTAAGACTTTGCTTTTGCTAGCGTGTTTTTATGCTTACTCAGTCGTTAGCTTTTCTAATTCCGCTTGTAGACTAGCAGCAGATACTTCACCGAAATGACTTGATACCATGTTGCCATTTCTATCGTAAAATAATGTCATGGGTAAACCATGTGCGCCCATCATAGTCGCAACATCACCTTTTGTGTCGAGCAAAACATAATTAAACTCTAAACCAATATCTGTTAAAAACTCAGAGACTACATCCGCTGGCTCACGCTGATTTAACATAATGAATTTGACTTGGGGGAACCGTTTTTCTGCGGCAGCTAATGCTGGCATTTCTCTTCTGCACGGCCCACACCAGGAAGCCCAGAGATTAACAACCGTGATATTTTGATTCGCTACATGGTGTAAGTTGACCGTGCTACCTTGTGGTGTATTGAATGCTAAATTAGGTAACGCTGATTGCTCATTACCGGCATTAATCACCATTTGTATACTGGTAAATAATAAGATGGTTGTCGCTGTGCCCGTTAACAGTATTTTTCGCTGCAACGGATAGCGATGCAAATGAAACAGCAGTATAAATAGCCCCGCTAGAAAGCTAGAAAAAGTGTCAAAACCTCGATCGCGTATATCCAATATTTGCCATAAGGAATCGTAGCTATCATAAAATTTAATGACAAAAACCAACCTGCCTACGACCAAGCTATAAATAACAATGCTAACTAACGAATCTCCTACGGAGATACTTTGTTTTTTACCCAGAATAGCGACTACTATCAGCCCGATAATTAAACTAAAAAGCAAAATAATGGGTGAAATGGGAAGCGCAAAAGAACCCAAAGTTATTGATGACAAAACGTGGCCTTATATTGATTTCATATGAAGTCTACTAGTGAAGATACAAAAACAAATCACTGGTTTGATCTCAATATTCATCCCAGTTTAACTAGTAAATAACGAATAATGTTGCTGAAAATCCAATCATATCATTATTAATGGCGTAATCACTACGCAGCGCTATCGATTAATAACATCGCTTTTTATTACACCCATATAATTAGCGTTATACGGGTATAAGCGCCTGAAATTTCTTAGAGTCAGTAATACCAATTCCATTAAATAATTGGCCTCTCAGAATTCATCCAGCGGGTTTTAAACAAGGCGTTGGTGTGCAGTAATGGTTGCTACATTTAGTGTATTGGTAAGCTAGACAGAAAAAACAGTAGCCAAGCTAATTTGTAATGTTTGATTGGTCACACTAAACGAAGCAGCAAGCTACGAGCTACAAATTATAATATTGTAAAGCAGATACAGACGGGCGATAAATGAAGTTAAGGACAGGTTAATCCCCTGCCCTTAACTTTTCTTTCTTTATTGGTGAGTATTTAAATTATACGTCGTACGTTGTCGAGGCTGTGTCACCACCGCGGCCGGTCCAATTGGTGTGAAAGAACTCACCTCTTGGTTTATCAGTGCGTTCGTACGTGTGAGCTCCAAAATAATCGCGCTGAGCTTGCAATAAGTTTGCTGGTAACCGCTCTGTTCTGAAACCATCGAAGTAAGTCAACGCTGAGCTCAAGCATGGTATAGCAATACCGTTCATTACGGCGGTACCTACTACATTTCTCCACCCTGCCTGAGCCGATTCAACAGTGTCTTTGAAATACGGTGTTAGCAATAAATTCTCAAGTTTGGGGTTAGTATCGTAAGCTTCTTTGATTTTACCCAAAAATGCAGAACGAATAATACAGCCGCCACGCCACATAAGTGCGATACCGCCATAGTTTAGCTCCCAGCCAAACTCTTTCGCTGCTTCTTGCATTAACATATAACCTTGAGCATAAGATACAATTTTAGCGGCGAGCACTGCTTGGCGAAGGTTCTCGATAAAGGCTTCTTTATCACCTGTAAAGTTAACTTCAGGGCCTGTCACCACTTTTGACGCTTCAATACGCTGTTCTTTCTTAGCAGAAATACAACGAGCGAATACTGAATCAGCGATCAATGTTAGTGGAACACCCAAATCTAACGCGGTGACACCTGTCCATTTGCCAGTACCCTTTTGGCCTGCAGTATCTAAGATTTTTTCAACGAGTGGTTCACCGTCTTCGTCTTTGAAGGCAAAAATGTCTTTGGTAATATCAATCAGATAGCTGTCGAGCTCAGTGGTATTCCAGTGAGCAAATACTTTTTGGATTTCATCAGAGTTCAAGCCAAGGACAACTTTCATTAGCTGATAAGCTTCGCAAATTAATTGCATGTCGCCGTATTCAATACCGTTGTGCACCATTTTTACAAAATGTCCTGCACCAGCATCGCCAACCCAATCACAACATGGCACAACCTCGTCACCGTTCTCATCGGCTACTTTTGCCGAAATCGCTTGGAAAATATCCTTTACGATAGGCCACGCTTTCTTAGAACCGCCAGGCATAATAGATGGGCCTTTCAATGCCCCCTCTTCCCCGCCTGATACGCCCGTGCCGATGTATAATAAGCCTTTGCTTTCTAAATATTCTGTTCTGCGATTAGAATCAGGGAAATGCGTATTACCGCCATCGATGATGATGTCGCCCTTTTCAAGATAAGGGATAAGTTGCTCGATGAAATCATCTACCGCTTGACCGGCCTTTACCATCAACATCACTTTACGTGGAGTGGCTAATGACTCAACTAGGGCCTCAACGCTATCAGCACCGCGAATATTTTTACCTTTTGCACGCCCTTCAATGAACTTTTCGACTTTAGAGTAACTTCTGTTATAGGCGGTTACTGTGAAGCCTTTTGATTCCATATTAAGGATCAAATTCTCACCCATTACGGCTAAACCGACTAAACCGATGTCCGACTTACTTTTCATTTCACATTCCTTAATAACGTGTAGAGTAAAAATAACCCATGCCAGAAACACAAATTCTAATGGCACGGCTATTGATTAATATTGTCATTGAATCAATGGCTTTGAATCACTTGCCTGACTAATGGGGGCAAAAGGTGGTATCTCAAGGTCTGCTTTAACAATCATGTTTTGCCGAACGCCCTGATTTATCTTAATTGAACATATCTAATAAACCCTGCGCTTAGTCGCATATGACTGCCACCCATATATTGATACAGAGTATGCCATTTTTCAGCGTTAACAGGCTAGCTACAGCCGCTAAAAATTACGGTTTAGACAAAAGAAGACGAGTAGCCAATGTTGCTTTATTAAATTAATAGCATAAAACCTTTATAACTGTAAATTTATACAGTTATAATAAGATTCTGTTTTATTTAAAGATCTGATCAGTAATGACCGTAATATTTGCGCCTTTGTTTCCCCATGCTGAACAATTAGATGTTGGCGTTACTTATATCAATCAGCACGTTATGGCGCTAGATACATCAATTAAAGATGCAGCATACAGCTATGAACTAGCGATCGAGTATCTAAGTGAAAATAGGTTTAATGCAAATAACTTTAAGTCTATACGCAGTGAATTAAATCTCTTATTTAATTGGGCATGGGAGGTAAAGCGCATTTCAATTGCTGATATTGATCGTGTGCAGTTACGTAAGTTCGTTGATTTTTGTAATCAACCCCCTATTGAACTTATCACGCATGCGTCATATCCATTTTTTGTAGAAGACAAGCAAGACGGTACATTAGCGCCTAACCCTAAGTGGCGGCCTTTCGTGTTACGTAGTGCAGGCCGATATGTACGTAAAACATCTACCCTTAAAGCCCAGCTATCGTTATTGAGTGGTTTTTTTCTATTCTTGAGTGATATGGAGTACGTAGATAAAAATCCAGCAGCAGTTTTGTTGCGCAGACTAAATGTTAACAACACCCATGTAGTTGAATCATCAGACGGAGAAAAAGCTTTAAGTGATGTTCAGTGGAAACGTGTATGGCAACACGTTAATGACCTAGCAAACACCCAGCCTGAGAAACACCAGCGCACTAGGTTACTCTTCGCTCTATTGTATTTATTGTACCCGAGAGTCTCAGAGATTGCCGCGCGTCCAGGTTACACCCCCATGATGAGTAGTTTTATACGCCACAGAAGTGGTCATTGGGTATTTAAAATACCGAGAAGTAAAGGTGGAAAAAGTCGCTTAATCCCCTGCCCTGATGAATTAATGCAGTGTTTAAAAGCGTATCGTCAATATTTGGGCTTAGCTGATTTCCCTGCACCAGATGAACAGGTACCTTTATTCGTGCGTCACAGAGCGGGTACCCACGGTCGCGAAACGGGTATTTTGAACGCGCAATTAGGGATTGAAGCAATTAGAGATATAGTGCGCATGATTTTTGATAATGTCGCTGATTCCCACAATGGCACAGTTCAAGAAGCTCACGAATTAAGTGAGCTTAGGGACTTCAGTGTTCATTCCCTACGCCATACAGGCATAACGACGTCAATTGCTGCTGGTACGCCTTTGCAAGTGGTGATGAAAAACGCAGGCCATGCTGATTTATCCACTCTTTCTGTTTATATTTCGACGGATATACAACAACAAGCCGAGGCAACCGTACCTCGGGCGCTATAGCCTTACACCAATTCCATTAAATTTTCGCTGAGTGGTTAGTTATTTACTGGAACTGGAATTGGATTTGGAATTATTAATAGTCGGTAAGCCCCATAAAAACGTGGGCTTACCTAAGCTTATACTTTAGTCATCTAAGGCATAGGCAATGACGTAATCTCCTGGAGGCGTTTCCATAAAATGATGCCCAGCAGCCACAATGACCAAGTAGCTTTTTCCGTTTTGTCGATACATCATCGGATTGGCTTGCCCCCCAGCGGGTAGCACGTCTTGCCAAACGGTTTCACCTGTATTGATATCTATAGCGCGAATGAGGTTATCAGTCGCTGCGGCGATGAAAATTAAGCCGCTTTTGGTCACTAGGCTACCGCCGTTATTCGGTGTGCCTATTGTCAGAGGTAAGCCAGATGCAATGCCAAAGGGGCCATTGTTTCGTGCGGTACCAAGGGGGCGATCCCATAAGGTGCTACCGTCTTCTAAATTTATTGCGCGTATTCCACCATAAGGGGGTTGTTTGCATAACAATCCGGTAAATGGCAAGCGCCAACCAGCGTTAACATCTACCGCATAAGGCGTTCCTTGTTGAGGGTCCCCTGCTCCCTCGGGCCCACCATCGTCATGCTCCAATTCATCTCGTGGTTTCCAACCTCGTTCGTTAGCTTCTTCCCGGCTGACGAGCCGGTTATAGTTTGGCATATCATTGTAATTGGCAATCAGAACACCCCTTGATGGGTCGATTGCTACGCTTCCCCAATCTGACCCACCATTGTACCCAGGGTATTGGATCCAATGTTGCTCCGTGGTGGGCGGAGTATAAATACCCTTGTAGCTGGCTTCTTGAAATTGAATACGGCACGCGAGTTGATCAAACATAGTGACACCCCACATGTCTTTGGCCGTGAGTTCGGGTTTCCGAAGTGTGTGAAATGTCGAGAATGGTTGAGTACTGGAACGTTTTTCTGGCCCAACGCCCCCAACAGGTACGTTACGCTCTTCTACGCCCGTAAGTACTTCACCCGTCTCGCGGTTCAAGATATAAATATCTCCCTGCTTGCTTGGTAGCACTAATGCGGGCACTAGGCCATCTTCCGTTGGGTAATCAATTAGACTAACCTGAGAGCCCAAATCGTAATCCCATACGTCTTTGTGCACAGTCTGAAAAGCCCAAGCAGGTTTTCCTGTATTAACATTCATAGCAACAAGTGACGTTGAGTATTGAAGTTCTTCTTCAGCACGTGAACTACTCCAATAATCTGCGGAGGAATTTCCCATTGGCAAATAAGCAAAGCCTAAATCATTATCCCCCGTGGCGGTGGTCCACATGTTTGGTGTGCCACGTGTATAGGTTTCTCCTTCTGGCGGTAGTTTATTAATATTGGGTTTTACCATATCCCACGCCCATAGCAGCTCACCGGTTTGCACATCAAACCCCTTAATAACGCCTGAGGGGGCATAACGCTTCTGACCATCAAGTACTTGATGGCCAGTAATAATAACTCCTTGAACGATCACTGGTACCCCGGTAATTGCCACAAATCCACTGGGGGTTTTTCCCATATTCTTTTTAATATCGACTTCGCCTTGATTGCCAAAATTGCTGCATGGCTTACCTGTCTGAGCATCCACTTCGATGATTCTTCCATCTAATGTGCCGCTCACGATCCGCTCATTACATGCTAGCGCGTTAGTTGAGGCGCTTAACGCACTTGTATCTGCTTGGTTTGAATCTTGAGGTTGAATATCGTTGTTTTTTGGTACTTTATAATAGGTGACACCTCTGCAAGCTGCGGTGTAAGGAATGTCTTCATCCGCGACTTTTGGGTCGTAGCGCCATAGCTCTTTACCATTTTGTGCGTTTAAGGCGATCAACTGATTTCTCGCCGTACATAAATACAATTTGTTGCCAATTTTAATCGGGGTGGTCTCAGCTCCATAACGTTTGGGAGGGGTATCTTTTGTTCTGTACTGCCATGCTCGTTTTAAAGAGGCGACATTTTCGGGTGTAATATCAGTCACAGGCGAGTATCGGCTGGCGTTGTTATCTCGCCCATATACAGGCCAGTCATCTTGATTAATATCACTGATACCGTTTTTCGTACCGAGTTTTATTAAACTACTTCCCGCTTCGGCCACAGGAGCATTATGTGTCCAATTCATCGGCACGAAGGCCATGCTAAATGCACCTACAAAGATAACCAGGAATGCCCCAGCAAGTGAGAAGCTAGCGCGTTTTGATATACCAAAACTTGGCAGTAACAGGGCTAAAATAAAACCAAGTGCCACAGGTACGCCCATGCGAGGTACCCAGCGCCAATAATCTAACCCTGACTCCCAAATAGTCCAGCCAAGGGTACCTAGAAACATAAGCGCAAATACCCATAGTCCTAGACGTTGTTTAAAGTAAAGTAATACGCTCGTTAGTAATAAACTCGCACCAGCGAGAGCATAATAGTAAGATCCGCTCTCTAAAATTAGCCACAGACCCCCTATCGCTAAATATAACCCGATGAAAAAGCTTACGACGGCGAAGATTCGTAGCGGTAAGTTAGCAATGCGTCGGTTTGAAGAAGAAGGCATTTACCATTTCCTTTTTGAAGTTGGAAAGAAGAATGTGAAACTAGGTTGATGAAAACCTAAATCAGCCTTACGTCAGAACAGTCCTTTTTTACGCTCTTAGACATAATTCAACCAAAGCAATGCAAAGCACGCACCATATCCACTTGAGGGTAATTTAAGGGAATGAGTAAAAAACACCCCACCTAAAATGAAATCATTTCACAGCGGGTGTAACAATTACTTGGCCTAGCGGCCTAATAAATCCCCATTATTCTAATTGTTAAATCCAGCTTGTTAGTGGCCCAGCTGAAAAATTAAAACCTGATAATTTTCGAGATTGAGCACTAATTTTGGATCATTTTCGTTATTTCCATTCTCGCAACCTGAAAAAGCATGCGGGTCGTGATAGCCCCCATACCAATTAAAAACACACTGCCATTGCTCACTGTTTAAAGCGGAGACCTCATAGTTTTCATGCGTTTGATTTTTGAAATTGATGAGCACCATAACCTTGTCGTTTGTGTCGCTAGATGAATCATCACCGACATCTTTACCTCGGGTATAGGCCAATACGCCATTTTCCTGATCAAAGTGTGTCACCTTGATGTCATGGCTTTGTAAACTGGGACACTGTTTACGCAACGCGATAAGTGTTTGGTAAGCTTGTTGTAATTGGGGAAACTTCTGATTTCGCTTCCAGTCTATTGGGTCTTTATCATCAAACCATAGATCTTCTAGCAACTCTTGACCTTGAAACAACATAGGAATACCTGGTGCGGTTAGCGTGAGCGCAGCAGCTATAACTGAACGCTGACGTGCAAAATAGTCTTTATCCACGTTACCAGGGGCAATTTCTTCTGCTAATCGAGCACTGCCATTTGCCACCTCATCGTGTGATTCGACGTAAATCACACGGCAAAAAGCGTCGTCGGAGTAAAGTCGCATAAGGGCTTTTTCAACGATTGCTATATCTCTACTGTCGTCTTCAGGTTGAGTTAATACGTCTCGTATCGGATGGACAAAGTCCGCATCCCACTGTGCAGTGTAACCTAGGCCACCTTCCTCGGTGCTATTGGTGACAAAGTCGTTTCCATGCAGATCTTCGGCGACAATGATTTTTTCAGGGTGACGGCGCTGAACTTCGCTATTGATCCAGCGAATTAATTCATAAGCCTCTTCAATGCTATCGGCAGGGTTCTCTGAGCCCGATACCGAGCGCATGTATGGGATCATATCCATACGCAGACCATCTAGCCTGTATTCGTCTAACCACATCATCGCATTGTCGAATATATACTGACGCACCTCCTCGCGACCATAATCAGGTCTGGTGTCGCCCCAAGGTGTGTCACTTCGCCAATCATTATAAAAATAAATTCCCCCTTTTTCGTTTTCAGACCAACCATCGAATTGCCAAAGGTGAAGGTCGCTCGGTCCAAAATGGTTATAAACCACATCTAGCACAACGGCTATGCCTCGAGCATGGGCTTCGCGAACCAAATCTTTTAGACCATTTGGGCCACCATATGCTTCTTCAACCGCAAATGGATAAGCAGGGTTGTAGCCCCAACTAAAGTCGCCAGCAAATTCATTAACGGGCATTACTTCAATACAATTGATGCCTAGCTCGACAAGATAATCTAGTTTTTCGATAGTACTGTGAAACGTGCCTGGTTTATTCGCCACGCCATTGTCGTCTCGATCTTTGCAGTTAAATGTGCCGATATGCAGCTCGTAAATAACCAGCGACTTTTTGTCGGGCATCGAAAAAGAGTCTAGTGGCCACTCATAGTCGTCATCGTAAACAATTGAGGCGCCAACACTGTTGGTAAGCAAGCGAGCTCTTGGATCATTTCGCTTTAATACATCACCAGATTCGCTGGTAATGCTAAATTGATATTGTTGGCTATTGGCTAGACTGGGCACGTGTCCGGCCCATATACCTCCTTCCTCTTTAGCCAGGGCAACACCTTCGTCGCTCCAATCGTCAAATTCCCCACGTATCGAAACGTTAACGGCATTGGGTGCCCAAACAGATACGGCATAACCTTTGTCTAACTTGCTTATTCCCATAGCAAGGTGATTTTCGTTTGGCATAAGAGAGCTCTCTAGAATTGAAATGTAGAACACTGCACTAAGCGTAAAGTGCGCCAACATGGCGGCTGCGAAGAAATAAAACTCATAGTGCAGTTTTATACGGCAGAAGATGCGTTGCACGTTCGCTGGCCAACGCTTAGCTTTAAGCCTGGTGTTATCTGTTACCTTGATTTGCTAGTGCTGGGTAATAGGTAATATTTGCAAACCAAAGGTAAATTTGTCAGCGTTTTGTGTTTGTATAAGCAAGCCTGTATTTCCCTAATGTGCCTCTACCCTGTGTTGCGCCCTGACCATAACAACAGTTTCAAGTCTCGTTCACCTTACATTTTTTATAGGAATGAGTTTTGCAGCTCCTATAAAGTCTAGGTATATCCAGTTTGCTAATCAGCAGCTGGACGTTACAAAAAGGAAATATTATGAGTAATGAAATCAGAGGAAAAGTTAGCGCTACATACGCAGATGAAGCGAGTGCAAAGAAAGGCGCCACGGCGGTGTTAGATAACGCTGCATTACAACCCGACGAAGTCAGAATTATTGGCCCTCATGACACTCAGTTTGACCAGAAGCTAGAAAACAAGGATAAGAAAGTTGGCTTTTTTATGCTTAAAGCGCACATGGCATTTGGCCTTATTGGCATTGTGCTGGGTGTGTTTTTTGCGGTACTGCTGGCGTTCTATGGGCCTAGTTACACACAAAATAGTCCTATTATGACCGTCATTGCGCTTTCCATTTTAGGCTTTTTCGTTGGTTTAATGCTTGCTGGCTTCATTTCACTCAGACCAGATCAAGATGGTGTAGTGAATCAGTCTCGTGAGGCCACTCATGACGGCAAATGGGTCGTAGTAGTAAATAGCCCGTCCCACGAAAAAACTGAGCAGGTGTACGACATCCTAGGTAAAACTGCGTTATCGGTATCGAGCAGTTTATAACATTTAACGTGGCCACCGAGCTAATGACTAGCTTGGTGGCTAGTGGTTAAATTTAAAGCTTACGCTTTCGCTTTTAGTATATTGAACAAGCGATAGAAGTTTTCTGTGGTGACGCTAGCTAACTCTTCAACGGATATGCCTTTTAACTGCGCAATAAATTCCCCTACCTCGCGCACGTAACCTGGTTGATTTTGTTTACCGCGATAAGGCACTGGTGCAAGCCATGGAGAGTCCGTTTCTATTAGTAAATTTTCTAACGGTATTTTCCTCACTACGTCTTGCAGCGCCTGTGCGCTTTTGAACGTCACAATACCAGAAATCGAAATGTAAAAGCCTAATTCAATTGCAGCTTGGGCCATGTCCCAATCTTCAGTAAAGCAATGTAATACACCTGTGGTATGGTCAGCTTTATGCTCTTTCAATAATGAAATCGTGTCTTGGCGAGCGTCCCTGGTATGTATAATCAGGGGCTTATTTAGCACGTTCGCCACCTTGATATGATCAACAAAAGACGTTAGTTGCACGTCTTTAGTATCTGCACTGTAAAAATAGTCCAAGCCGGTTTCACCGATTGCGACTATGTTGTCCGAACTGGCCATACTCAGTAGTTCGTCATAGGTACACGCTTCATCTTGGTGAAGGGGATGCACGCCGCACGAGGCAGAGACATTATTAAACGGCTTAATAGATTGCATCATCGCTGGAAAGTCATTAACCGATACACACACACACAAGAAGTGTTCTACTCCTCGTTGCTGGGCGAAATGTATCACTTCAGCTAGTTCTTCTGGGCTTTTATCTAATCTGTCTAGGTGACAATGTGAATCTACAAACAAAAAATATTCCTACTTTAGAACGTTAAATTTAAGTCATCCGCAACGTTTGCATTACGGACGCTGTGCTATCGATTGCAATACATTAACCAACACTAGGGATTTATTGACGCCAGGATTGCGTAATTGTTCATTGGCACTGATACAAGCTTTTTGCATTTCCCAAAGTGCGTCGATGTTATGCGGCCCAGTTTTTAGTTGGTCCACTAACCAAACTTGCAACCATTGAACAATTGTTGTCGCTTCGTCCTGCCACTTTGTCGCTAACGCAGCAGCGTTAAGGGTACCGACACTTAGATAACCAATATTTTCGACGACTTCATTGTAACTGACTTTAGGCGGGCTTTTTAAATGCTCAATCAATTCCAAGGGCGAAGCGCTGTATAAACGTAACATTGCGTCATCAACATTGGAATAACCTTGTTCAGATAACCAATCATGACAGCCTTGCAGTGTTGGGCTTGGCAGAGCTACTTTTTCACAACGGCTTAGTATGGTTGGCAGTAAACGTTCGCTTTGATGACTTAAAAGCAATAAAAAGGTGTTGTTGGTTGGCTCTTCCAGGGTTTTAAGCAAAGCATTGGCACTGGACTCTGTCATGGTATGAGCGTCATGGATGATTAATACCTTGGCACCTGAAAGCTGCGCCGAGCCAGATAGCTTTTTAATCGCCTCACGGATGGCATCAACGCCAATTTGTTTATCAGAGCGAATTTCGTAAAGATCCGGGTGGTTTCCCGCGGTTAGTAACAGGCACGACTGACAATGGCCACAAGGCACTAAATCACTCTTGGTACCGGCGGTATGTGCGTTAGTTCCTTTATTCGCACATAACAAAAATTGCCCTAATTGCTCAGCAAATTCTGTTTTGCCTATACCCTTTGCGCCTTTTAGTAACAGCGCATGATGTAGCGAGTGCGTCATAGCGCGTTGGGACAACTGCTGCAAAGATGCTTGTAACCATGAATACACGTTACACCACCAAAAACTGTTGTATGGCGAGTTTAATATCGTGATGAACGCTTTCTATCGGTTGCATAGTATTTATGACAACGCAGTTATCATCTTGCTCAGCCAAACTGAGATAGCGGGCGCGAGTACGTTCAAAGAATGAGATGTCGAGCTGTTCTATACGGTCTAATTCACCGCGGCCTCTGGCGCGCTGTAACCCAACGCTAGGTTCAACATCTAAGTACAGAGTAAAGTCAGGTACAAACCCTTTTAAGGTAATATCACGCAGAGGTTGAATTAACGTTTGTGGTATTTCACGCCCTCCACCCTGATAGGCCTGAGACGACATATCATGTCGATCTCCTAATACCCATTTCCCTGCTGATAACGCGGGGTGAATGACATTATGCAGTAACTGAGCGCGCGCGGCGTACATAAGCAACAACTCGGCCTCGGTGGTCACTGTTTCATTTTGCCAATCTTTTTTTACACATTCACGAATGGCTTCAGCCATGGCGGTTCCGCCCGGCTCTCTGGTGCAAATTAACCTATGCCCTGCTTGTTCTATGCAGGATTTTACAATACTCACTGCAGTGCTTTTTCCCGCACCTTCTAACCCTTCAATGACTATAAACTTACCTGGGTGTATCAAATTTGACTTCCTTTACTCTCAATAGAGCGTGTTTATAAAAATAAACTGTTAAACGTATTAACGCTTTAACTGGTATTGGCGAACGGCCCGATTATGTTCTTGCAACGTTTGAGAAAAATGATGGCTGCCATCACCCTTCGAAACAAAATACAGCTCGTCAGTAGCCAGCGGATTTAGTGCTGCATGTATCGCAAGCTTGCTTGGCATGGCGATAGGCGTAGGGGTTAAGCCCTTTATCACATAGGTATTATAAGGCGTTGCCTGCCGTAAATCTTTACGTCTGATATCACCGTCAAAGTCTTTGATCCCATAAATAACAGTGGGGTCAGTTTGCAAACGCATATTCAGCCGAAGTCGGTTTACAAACACTCCGGAAATCCGACTGCGCTCTTGTGCTTTAGCTGTCTCTTTTTCGATAATCGAGGCCATAATCAGCGCTTCATAGGGTGTTGCGTAAGGTAAATTTTGATAGCGATTTTGCCACTGTAAATCAAGCTCTTTGCGCATCTCGTTGTAGGCCCACTTGACTATAGTGAACGCCTTGGTACCGGCAACAAAATGATAAGTATCGGGCATCAGCCAACCCTCTAGTGACTGGCCCTCAATATCTTGCGTAAACGCCTGGATATTATCATTAAAGTCCTCGCCAACATGGATGTAGGGATGATGAGTGATCTGCTGTTTCCAGTCTTGCCACCTCAGGCCCTCTACTAAGGTAAGAGCAAATTGTTTTTCCTTGCCACTGGCAATAAGTTGAAAAACGTCAATACCGTTCATGCCTGGGATTAACTCGTAAGTTCCTGCTTTAACCTTTGCCAATTCAGGCATGACTTTGAGCATCACTTTTAAACCCAGCGTATCGTCAACGAGAGATTGTTGCTGTAATTGCTTCAGTATACTGTTTGAAAACTGCCCCTTATTAATAGTGAGCAAAAAAGGTTCATCAATGGACAGTGGCTTTTCAGCTTGTTGCTTTAAGTAATGTAAGCCTGTCATTATCGTAACGATCACCACTGTAATCAGTAACGAGGACACTTTGATAATATTTATTCTCAAAACTTCGTTCCTTGTTTCCTAGGCTTGATAGTCAACTATTCCCATTTGCAACTCACGGGTTTTATCACGCAAATAATATGCTCGGTGACCATCACTAAATTCAATAGCCGAGACGGGTACGATGCCCATCAAACTATTACACACAAACACTTCTGCAGCGGATTGAATAGCTTCTTGTGTTTCACGACATTGATGAAATGTAATGTGTTTAGCAGTAAAATAATCAAGAATGTGGTTACGCATAACCCCTTCCACCCCGCTAAAACTCAAAGATGGGGTGTACCAGGCATTTTCATGGTACCAGAAAATATTGCCCACTGAAGACTCAACAATGACCTCGTCGGTATCCAGCACAATGCAATCTTGAAATGCGTCATTTGCCAATTTATGCTTTATCAACACTTGTTCTAAACGGTTTAAATGTTTTATGCCAGCTAGCAGGGGTTGCTTGGCCAGAGTGATACTACTTACATTAAGTTCGATGCCGTTCTTTTGCCAATCATCATAATGAGAGGGATACGGGTGTTGGCTTATAATGTAAATCGGCTGATGAGCCCCTTCTGGGCTATAACCTCTTCCCCCTGAACCTCTTGAAATCAAGACTTTTAAAACGAAGCTCGAACCGTGCTGCGTATTCTTAAGAACACTGTTAGCCAATTCATCCCATTTTGTAAAAGGTATAAACAATCGTTCACAGCTAGCTTGTAAACGTGTTAAGTGCGCTTCCCAATGCTCAATTTTACCGTTTTTAACGAGCATGGTAGTGAAACAACCGTCTCCGTATTGTGTTGCTCTATCGGCAATGTCGAGTTGAGTAGCGGGTGAACCATTAACGATCATGTATATATCTTCGTAGAAAATTAATCAATTGATGCAAAAAAGCCTGTAATAGCAATGATATTACAGGCTCAGCTTAGATACTATTAGTGTGTTCTGAATTACACTTTTTTGAAGAGTAATGATCCGTTAGTGCCACCAAATCCAAATGAGTTACACAGAGCGTAATCCATTTTAATTGAACGTGCTTCATTCGCGACAAAATCCAGATCGCACCCTTCACCTGGGTTATCTAAATTAATTGTCGGTGGAGCTATTTGATCTTTTAACGCCAAAATAGTGAAAATCGCTTCAACTGCACCAGCGGCACCCAAAAGGTGACCAGTCATTGATTTTGTTGAGCTAACCAATACCTTCTTGGCACTTTCTTCAAAGATGGTTTTCACCGCTGCAACTTCAGCAACATCACCCGCTGGGGTAGAGGTTCCGTGCGCATTGATGTAGCCCACTTGCTGTGCATTAACAGATGCATCATTCAATGCATTATGCATCGCTGCAGCAGCGCCTTCGCCATTTTCTGGTGGAGAGGTCATATGATGTGCGTCACCGCTCATTCCGAAACCAACAAGTTCTGCGTAGATTTTCGCACCACGCGCTTTAGCTGATTCGTACTCTTCGAGCATAACAACACCCGCACCTTCACCCATTACAAAACCATCTCGGTCTTTATCCCATGGGCGACTGGCGATTTGTGGGTTGTCGTTGCGTGTCGATAGCGCTCGTGCCGCTGCGAAGCCTCCTAAGCCCAAAGGACAAATAGACGCTTCCGCACCGCCTGCCAACATAGCGTCGGCATCACCGTAGGCAATAGTACGCGCCGCGATACCCATATTATGCACACCTGTGGTACAAGCAGTCACAATGTTTAAATTAGGTCCTTTCAAACCTTCCATGATGGACAGGAAGCCTGAAATCATATTTGTGATGGTAGCAGGTACGAAAAAGGGTGAGATACGCTTAGGGCCAGAATTAACTAATTTAGTGTGATTTTCTTCAATCAAACTTAATCCGCCAATACCTGAACCAATGGCAACACCAACACGCGATGCGTTCTTTTCGGTGATCACTAATCCTGAATCCGCTAATGCCTGCTTGCCAGCGGCAATACCAAACTGGATAAATTTATCCATTTTCTTGGTTTCTTTCTTGGCAATGTAGTCTTCAACGTTGAAGTCTTTAACTTCGCCTGCGAAATGCGTCGTGTATTCAGATGCATCAAACACTGTGATAGGACCTATACCACTTTTACCTTCGACGATATTCTGCCACGTGGATGTATAATCATTGCCCACAGGAGAGAGTACGCCAAGACCGGTTACTACAACCCGACGTTTAGCCACTTTGGCCTCCGAACGTAATATATTTGGTGTGTTAGATAAGAGAAACGGCTCAGAAAGAGCCGTTTTTAAAAAACTGTTTACGCGTCTTTGTGAGCGTTAACGTAGTCAATCGCAGATTGAACTGTGGTAATTTTTTCTGCTTCTTCATCAGGAATTTCAGTATCGAATTCCTCTTCTAAAGCCATAACCAATTCAACTGTGTCTAGAGAATCCGCACCTAAATCATCAACAAACGAGGCTTCTGATTTTACTTCTTCTTCTTTAACACCAAGTTGTTCAATAATGATTTTTTTAACGCGTTCTTCGATGTCACTCATAATTCTAGTTTTCCCTTAAAAGTCGCTAGATATAAATTTCGAGTAGTGTATTCACCAACCCACCGCCTTGCAAGCAAGACATTGAAGTTTTTTACTGGTCGAACCACTAAAAACTATATAATAATCAACAAAAAAATAACAGGCAAGTAATGTTTTAACAACCTAGGTTATTAATTAAACACACTACCCCATATACATTCCACCGTTTACATGTAGGGTTTCACCCGTTATGTAAGCAGCGCTATTACTAGCTAAAAAGCCAACCGCTGCAGCTACCTCTTGTACGGAGCCTAAGCGATTTGCTGGAATATCTTTAAAAATGGCTTCACGTTGGTCGTCATTCAGTGCCTTGGTCATATCAGTATCGATAAACCCTGGAGCAACCACATTCACCGTGATCCCTCTAGAAGCAACCTCTCGTGCCATCGATTTACTAAAGCCAATAACGCCAGCTTTAGCCGCAGCATAGTTTGCTTGGCCTGCATTACCTGCACTACCAACGACAGAACCAATATTTATGATTCTACCACAACGTTTTTTCATCATGCCACGTAAAACTGCTTTTGACATATTAAACACTGACGTAAGGTTAGTGTTAATAATATCTTGCCACTCATCGTCTTTCATACGCATAAGCAAGTTATCACGGGTGATACCGGCATTATTAACTAAGATATCAATCACGCCAAATTGCGCTGCGATATCAGACAACAATGCTGTCATTGATTCTGGCTGAGATACGTTAAGCACCATGCCTTTACCATTGTCAGCTAAGTATTCGCTAATGGCCGCTGCGCCGTTTTCTGACGTTGCTGTACCAATAACGGTCGCGCCATCGGCGACTAACTGTTGAGCTATTGCTTTGCCAATTCCTCGGCTAGCGCCCGTAACTAGGGCTATTTTACCGTCTAATCCAGACATATGTTATCTCTATATTATTGAATAATGGAGACTGTTTCAGCGCTATTTACCGCTTCGCAGTTTAACGACTTATCAATGCGTTTAATCAATCCAGTTAACACCTTACCTGGACCAATTTCATGAATTTGGCTGACACCTAAAGATGCTAGTTTTTGCACTGTCTCAGTCCAGCGCACTGGGCTGTATAATTGGCGTAATAATGCGGCCTTAATGTTTTCAACATTAGACTCTATCGCCACATCAACATTGTTTATCACACCAATTGAAGGAGTATTAAACGAAACCGAATCAAACATTACAGCCAGCTTATCCGCTGCAGGTTTCATTAAAGCACAATGCGACGGGACACTGACAGCTAATGGCAGCGCACGCTTCGCGCCAGCTTCTTTACACAACTCGGCTGCTTTATCTGCAGCGGCTGTATTACCCGCAATAACGATTTGGCCAGGAGAGTTAAAATTAACTGCTGACACGATTTGTTGGGTATCGTTCTGAGCTTGTTCACATGCCTGTATCACTTTTGCATCATCAAGCCCAATAATGGCGTACATGGCCCCTACCCCTTCAGGTACAGCCTGTTGCATGAATTGGCCACGTGCTTCAACCAATTTAATGCCGTCTTCAAATGACAAAACACCTGCACATACCAGAGCAGAATATTCTCCTAAGCTATGACCTGCCAAGTAATGTGGCATGTTAACGCTCTGCGCCTTTAACACCTGGAATATCGCAAAACTAGCTGCTAACAAAGCTGGCTGAGTTACCTGCGTTTGTCCTAATGTTTGAGCACTATCACTTTGCACTACATCCCAAAGATCATAGCCTAGTACTTTACTTGCGCGGCTAAATGTTTCTTCTACTAGCGGATGATTTGCCGCTAAGTCTTTCAACATGCCCACTGTTTGTGACCCCTGACCTGGGAACACCCACGCGCGTTTTGACATAAAACTTCCTTTCATTTTCTCACTAAAATATTTATTACGACTTGAACCGAAGCACGAAGGTTAATAGCGCACCAATGCCGATGCCCAAGCGAAACCACCGCCGAATGCTTCTAACAATAAGTTTTGGCCGCGTTTGATACGTCCGTCTCTGATCGCTTCATCAAGTGCAGTAGGCACAGTTGCCGCTGAAGTATTGCCATATCGTTCTAAGGTCAGCACAACCTGATCGAGAGACATATCTAATTTTTTGGCGGTTGCCTTTATAATGCGGAAATTAGCCTGATGAGGAACAAGCCAGTCTAACTCAGACTTTTGCATATTGTTCGCCGCTAGTGTTTCTTCGACCACTTCACTCAGTTTAGTTACCGCGACTCTGAATACTTCGTTGCCCTTCATTGTTCCCCAGTTTTCATGGATAGATAACTCATCCCCACGGGTTGGGTTACCAATAGCCAGCAGATCGCCGTAGGAGCCTGCGGCATGAATATGAGTAGAAAGTATGCCCGGCTCTTCACTTGCTTCAATAATCGTTGCACCGGCCGCGTCACCAAATAATATTACCATGGTGCGATCTTCGGGGCTTATCATTCGGCTTAAACAATCGGTGCCGACCACGAGAATACGCTTTGCCATACCAGATTTAATGTATTGATCAGCCACGCTCAAGGCATAACAGTAACCAGCACATGCTGCGGCAACATCAAATGCTGGAATGCCATCTATATCTAAGGCTTTTTGAATTTCACAGGCTGTACTGGGTAATGCATAGCGTCCACTGGTTGTTGCACACACAATCATGTCCAAAGATTTGGCGTCTATACCCGCCGCTTCTAGCGCTTTTTTACTCGCTTCAGCACCCATAGTGGCGGCAGTTTCGTGTTCGCCAATGATACGGCGTTCTTTAATACCCGTACGGTCCGTGATCCACTCGTCTGAGGTATCCACCATCAAGGACAAATCTGCGTTGGTGCGCACGTCGCTTGGATAATAACTACCGGTACCAATTATTCTAGAATTCATTTATTAAGAGCGCTCCATCAAGAGGTTTTCTATCTTATCTTTAATTTTTGTGGGAACTTGCCTATTGGCTTCTTGAACCGCTTCGCGGATCGCATACAAAAAAGCCTCATCAGAGGCATTTCCGTGGCTCTTGACCACAATTCCGCGCAATCCTATCAGACTCGCACCGTTATACTGGTCGGGGTTCACTCGTAAATAAAGCCGGCGTAATAAAGGCATCGCCAATTTTGCCATGATTTTACTCAAAAAGTTCCGCCTAGCGTCACGTTTTATCTGTTCTATCAGTAGTTTAACTAACCCTTCGCATGATTTCAGGGCAATATTTCCTGAGAAACCGTCCGTTACAATTACATCTGCAATATCGTTGAATATATCATCACCTTCAACAAAACCGATATAATTGATGTGCTCGCTGTCGGCCAATAAGCGGCTTGCTTGCTTGATACTAGCCGGGCCTTTAATTTGCTCCTCACCGACATTCAGAATCGCTACTCTCGGCCGTTCTATGCCCCCAATCTCTTGAGCTAAAACAGAGCCCATAACGGCGTTTTGTAATAACGTTTGCGCATCGCTTTGCACAGTTGCGCCTAAATCTAACAAATACGCCTTTTGACCTTTAGCTGTGGGTAAACTAGACACTAAAGCTGGACGATTTACTCCGGCGAGAGTCTTAAGTTGAGAGCATGCTATTGCGAGCAAAGCACCTGTATTGCCGGCACTAACACAGGCATCTGCCTGACCATTTTTTACGTGCTTGATCGCACAGGCCATAGATGAATCTTTCTTGTGGCGAAGCGCTGTAACAGGATTATCGTCCATCAAAACTTGCTGGTCACAATGAACAATGGAATAACGATTAGATAAAGAAGAAGAGTGTTGTTTTAACCAAGATGTGATGACACCTTCGTCACCGCAAAAGACGAAATTGAGTTGAGGAAATTCATTCAGTGCTTTTAAGGCTGCGGATAGAATAATATGGGGGCCGTTATCGCCCCCCATAATATCTAACGCTAAGGTTAGATGACGCAAAGTTATCTCAAATTATAATGAGAGAACTTTTTTGCCTTTGTAGTAACCATCAGCTGTAACGTGATGACGAACGTGCGTCTCACCTGATGTAGAATCTACAGACATAGTCGCAGTTCCCAACGAATCATGCGAACGACGCATGCCACGTTTAGAACGAGTTTTACGATTCTTTTGTACTGCCATTAGTTTGCTCCTAGTCTCGCTTAAGTTCTTTCAAAACCGCGAACGGGTTTGGACGTTCATCGACCGGTTCAATTTTTCCGAACGTCATATCCTCTGCCTTAATGTCACAATCCTCCTCTGCATGAAGGGCAACAATGGGCAAAGAGATGATCATTTCGTCTTCAAAAATTTGAAGTAAATTGACTTCTCCGTGGTCATTGACCTCTACCGGGTCGTAAATATCCGGTAACTCATCGGCCTTTTCATCATCCAGTCCCTGCACAGGACTGAAACAAAAAGACACATCTAAAGGATGAGTAAAAACACCATTACATCTTTGACAGACAAGTGATGTTTCACAACGAATTTGACCTTCGAAGTAGGAAAGACCCTGCTCGTCTTTCAAAAACTTCACTTCGATATCAACTTCATCGTCTACGCCAGCAACCGTACTTAGCAATCTCGGCATATCAGCCGTTAACATTACCCCCTGATATTCAGAGCGTTTTGTTGCACTTTTGATTGGATCGAGTTGTTTAGGTAATTTTACTTTCTGCATAGCGCGCGCATCATAAAGGCTGAAATGGTTTTAGTCAAAGAAAATATAATTTTAAGTCCTATGTAAAATAAGCAATTTATGCTTTTATGTCGGCCATCAATAATAATACAGGTCGCCTATTTGATGAAACTAATTCTTGCATCAACCTCACCTTATCGAAGAACTATTCTTGAGAAACTATGTATCCCCTTTTCATGTGCTGCACCAAACATAGATGAAACCCCGCTCAAAAGTGAAACAGCTGACGAGTTAGTGCAGCGATTAGCCGCAGAAAAAGCCCAGTCAATAGCCAAATCTCATAAAGGCCTAATTATCGGTTCAGACCAGGTGGCCTTTGCGAAAGGAACGATTTTAGGAAAGCCTGGAAATAAGACCAAGGCAATTGAGCAGCTTAAAATGTTAAGCACTGAAACTGTCACCTTTTATACGGGCCTGTCTTTATTAGATAGCGACACTGGGCGTCAGCAAACTATGGTGGAGACGTTTGATGTAACGTTTAAACAACTCAGCGTAGCGCAAATCAATCGATACCTTGACCTTGAAACACCTTATGATTGCGCTGGAAGCTTCAAAAGCGAGGGGCTGGGAATTGCTTTATTTTCGTCTTTACACGGACGCGATCCGAATTCGCTCATTGGACTTCCCCTTATTGCACTAATAGAACTTCTAACGTCATTCGACATCGATGCTTTTGATTATATGCAGCCCGCATAAGCACCTCGCCCAATAACGATAAACGTTAAGCCAAGTGTCGTATTTCCAATAAATGCCCTGAAAACTAAGCTCTTAAAAAATAACAGGCTAACCAACTAAAGTAGCGCTCGCTACTTTAGTTGCTCTAACATGCTAGCAAGCTGTTTTCGCCAATGAACAGTATGCAAACCTGTATCATTTTCGGCACTGGTTTTATCGATGACAGAAAATGCCGGGCGTTTTGCCGGCGTTGGATATTGCTGTGCGTAAATTGGAAGGATTGGGATTGCTTGCTTCAACAATCCTTTTTCTAACGCTAATTCTTGGATCGCGACCGCAAAGTCGTACCAACTGGCCACGCCCGCATCGGTCCAATGATACATCCCCTTGATGTCACCTTGGCCCACTACAGCCCATAACCATTGAGCTAACCCGGCCGCATAGGTAGGCGTGCCGATTTGATCAGATACAATGCCCAACTGCGGCTTTTCTTGCATTAACCGCAGCATGGTTTTCACGAAGTTATTACCATGGGTTGAATATACCCAAGCCGTTCTCACGATGACAGCCTCTGGCAATACGTTTTGTATGCCTAGCTCACCTGCTAGTTTTGATGCACCGTACACACCAAGAGGATTAGGGGTATCCGTAATCGTGTAAGGGCAGTGTTTAGTGCCGTCGAAAACAAAATCTGTTGATACATGCAGTAAACGAGCACCAATGTCTTTACACGCATTGCCAATATTAACTGCGCCAGTTTCATTTACTAAATAAGCGTTCTCTTGGTCTGATTCTGCTTTATCGACAGCGGTATAGGCTGCGCAATTAATGACAACGTCCGGTTTTACACAAGAAAAGACCTGTGCAACGTCGCCTGATTGAGTAATATCAAGCTCACTACTGCCAAAAGCAAAGACTTCAACTCCGGCCTTTGGTGCACGATGGCACAGTTCCCAACCTAACTGACCGTTTTTACCGGTAATAAGTACTTTCACAATATGTCCATATTTTGATTAATTTAAAATAAGCTCACAAATGCGTTGCTAGTCGAATTTCGGTGCATCTTTAAATAAGCAGCCAACCTTATCCTTTTCTGATAACGCTGGTACATCACCATTTACCAAAGGCCATTCAATATTCAGGTCAGGGTCATTCCATAGAATCGACACTTCGGATTGAGGGTGATAATAATCGCTACACTTGTAAACAAACTCAGCGGTTTCACTGGTCACATAAAAGCCATGGGCAAAACCAGCGGGTACCCATAACTGTTTATTGTTCTGAACTGACAATTCAAGGCCAAATGATTGACCAAAGGTAGAAGACGATTGACGTAAATCCACTATAACGTCATAAACACTACCTTGTGTCACTCGTACTAATTTGCCTTGTGTATGTTCTAACTGATAATGCAGGCCGCGTAAGATCCCTTGACGAGATTTACTGTGATTATCTTGAACCAATGTCTGCACACCGGTTGACTCGGTAAAAAGATCAGCGCGGAAGGTCTCCATAAAAAAGCCTCGCTCATCGCCAAAAACTTTGGGTTCAAATATCAATACGTCATTGAGTGGCGTTTGGGTAATTTGCATACTAAGACTCTATAAGTTAATTGGGGGTTATTCGTAACCGTTGGCAACGTTCAGTAAGTATTGACCGTACCCCGTTTTGGCGAGGCTGTTACCCTGCGCAACTAATTGCTCTTTGCTTATCCATTTGTTGCGATAGGCAATTTCTTCTAAACAGGCCACTTTAAGGCCTTGGCGGTGCTCAACAGTTTGCACAAATTGCCCAGCATCTAGTAGAGAATCATGGGTACCGGTATCGAGCCAAGCAAATCCACGTCCCAATAAAGAAACGTTAAGATCACCTCGATTTAAATAGGCCAAATTTACGTCGGTAATTTCCAATTCGCCTCGATGTGAAGGTTGAATGTTTTTTGCAATGTCAATGACATCATTATCGTAAAAGTACAGACCCGTTACCGCGTACTGCGATTTAGGGGCAAGTGGCTTCTCTTCAATACTGACGGCTTTTTTATCTTTATCAAATTCAACCACACCAAAGCGCTCTGGGTCGGTTACATGATAGCCAAAAACGGTTGCGCCTTTTGTGACTTGGGTCGCATCTTTTAACTTATCGGAAAAGTGCTGACCGTAAAATATGTTATCCCCTAACACCAAACTTACATTCGCGTCACCGATAAACTCTTCAGCAATGATAAAAGCTTGAGCAAGTCCATCAGGACTGGGTTGTACGGCATACTCAATCTCAACACCAAAATGACTACCATCGCCTAACAAACGTTGAAAGTTTTCTTTGTCTTCGGGCGTTGTGATAATCATCACTTCACGAATACCTGCGAGCATCAGTACTGAAAGCGGATAATAAATCATCGGCTTATCATAAATGGGTAATAATTGCTTTGATGTACCTTGAGTAATGGGGTGTAAACGAGAGCCCGAACCACCCGCCAAAATGATACCTTTATATTGAGCCATGTGATTAGTCATCATTATTCTCCTTCACCTAAACGGCCTAATTTGTACTTCCCTGTAAGAACGCGTTGCCACCAAGATTCATTTGCAAGGTACCACTGCACTGTTTTACGCATACCAGAAACGAAATCTTCTTCTGGAGCCCAGCCTAGTTCTTTTTGAATATGGCTAGCGTCGATGGCATAACGTGCATCATGCCCTGGGCGGTCTTTTACAAATGTAATTAAATCAGCGTACGCGGATATATCAGGTGATCTTTGCTCTGGCGCTAATTCATCTAACAAAGTACAAATAGTACGTACCACATCTAAATTGCGTTTTTCGTTGTGACCACCGATGTTAAAGGTTTCCCCTACTCTGCCTGATTTCACCACGACACATAAGGCCCGAGCGTGATCTTCAACAAACAGCCAATCTCGTATTTGGCTACCGTCTCCATACACTGGTAGTGGCTTACCCGCTAGCGCATTTAAAATTACGTGAGGCACCAATTTCTCGGGGAAATGATATGGACCATAATTATTTGAACAGTTAGTAATGACTGTAGGCAGGCCATAAGTACGTTGCCAACTTCTGACTAAATGATCGGAACTGGCTTTACTCGCAGAATAAGGAGAGCTTGGCGCATAAGGCGTATCTTCAGTAAATAAGGGTAACTCACTGCCAGAAGGCAACTCATCTGGGTGCGGCAAATCGCCGTACACTTCATCGGTAGATATATGATGAAAGAGGAATTGTGCTTTGCGCGCTTGTGATAGGTTCTGCCAATATTCACGGGCAGCATCGAGTAACGTATAAGTGCCTACCACATTGGTTTGAATAAAAGCGCCTGGCCCATCAATTGAGCGGTCAACATGAGATTCTGCGGCTAAATGCATGACAGCATCTGGTTGATGCGTCTCAAACACGCGTTTAATTTCTGCTGCATCACAGATATCCACCTGCTCAAAAGTATACCTGTCGCTTTTCAGCTCATCAGGGATTGACTCGGTATTCCCCGCGTAAGTTAAAACATCCACATTGATCACACTATCTTGTGTGTTCTCTAATAAGTGCCTCACGACAGCGCTGCCGATAAATCCGGCTCCACCGGTTACAAGTATCTTCATGAAAAATTAAACCTTTTACCATTTCTTATAATGACATCATGTCTTAATGATTAATTACGCGTTTCTAACGCACTTAGCGCCTTGTGCAATTGTTGATCAAGTGGCGCTTGAAAACTTACCCGTTCTTCCGTTTTAGGGTGAATAAAAGCCAATGAATATGCATGCAAAAATAAACGCTTAAGCCCTTTTTTATTCATCAATTCGGTAAATTCCCCGTCACCGTATTTATCATCGCAGGCAATGGGGTGGCCAGCATGTAGGCAATGCACACGAATCTGGTGTGTTCGTCCTGTAATGGGAGATGCTTCTACTAACGTTGCGCCGACATATCTATCTAATACGCGAAAGCGTGTTTCTGAAGGTTTTCCTTCACTATCAACAGACACTAAACGCTCACCTGACTTTAAAATGTTTTTCAATAACGGGGCGTTTACCTTGTACCGATTTTCCGGCCATTCGCCAACAACCAAAGCGTGATAGCGCTTGTCCATTTTTTTATCGCGCAATTGTTCATGCAAATTTTTAAGGGCAGAACGTTTTTTAGCAATCACCAAGCAACCGGATGTATCTCTGTCTAATCGGTGGACTAATTCTAAAAATCGCGCTTGGGGACGCAAAGCACGAAGCGCTTCGATGACCCCAAAACTCAAACCACTACCACCGTGGACAGCCATGCCAGAAGGCTTGTTTAACACGATGAGTAAATCGTCTTCGAATAAAATGTGCGACTCAAGTGACGCCACTTTATCTAATTTAGTAGATGGTGCTGCATTAGGTTCTGATACACGAATGGGAGGAATACGTAATTGATCATGAGCCTGAAGTTTATATTCAGGCTTCACTCGCTTCTTATTTACTCTTATTTCGCCTTTACGCACAATGCGATATATAAGGCTTTTAGGCACCCCTTTTAGTAGGGTACGTAAAAAGTTATCGATGCGCTGACCCTCAAGGTCTGGCTCTATTTCAATAAATTGAACTTTCTGGAATGTGGTATCTGTAATCATCAGAGTATTATAACTGGAATCCCCCCATGTATGACCAGCACTTTATTCGCTTGCCAGCGTTTAGATTTTAATGTGATAATGCGCCAGTCTTGCTAAAGGTTATTACCGAGCAAGACAAACAGATGTAATAATCCGTTCTGGTAGCAGTGCGACACAAATTAGTCGTTTAATACTGCCCTATCGATTGCGAAGTGAGTAACTTTTCGTAAATGTGATAAAACAGAACCAAAACATCAGCGATGATAAATAACTATTTGATCGCGGCCGATGTAAAGAATGTAATTGAATTGACAACATACTGGGTTTGTTATGCCCAATTTTTTCAACGCATAACCACCGAGTATTAACCGTTTTAAGAAACGAATTTACAGATGTCAGAAGCAGCCGAAACTGACACCCAAGTGGGAAGTATTTAATATAATTATGCGTTAAATAACGCATAAGGTACTTAGGCAAAAACTTAAAATTAGTTAAATACAGCCGAGAGGCTGCATGATAAAAAATTGTCGAAACTCAACGCATGTCTTTCATCCGTGGCGATCGGTACACCACCGAGTCAATAAGAATGAAAAGAATGTTAATCAATGCAACCCAGCAAGAAGAGTTGCGTGTTGCCCTCGTTGATGGTCAGAAGCTTTACGATTTAGACATTGAAAGCCCAGGCCATGAACAGAAAAAAGCCAATATATATAAAGGCACTATTACCCGCGTCGAACCCAGTTTAGAAGCAGCTTTTGTCGACTATGGCGCAGAGCGTCACGGTTTCCTGCCTTTAAAAGAAATCGCACGCACTTACTTCCCCCAAGGTTACAAATTTGAAGGCCGTCCAAACATCAAGGATGTCATCAAAGAAGGTCAAGAAGTCATTATTCAAATTGATAAAGAAGAGCGCGGCCAAAAAGGCGCAGCACTAACAACCTTTATCAGTTTAGCCGGTAGCTACTTAGTACTGATGCCGAATAACCCAAGAGCAGGCGGTATTTCCCGCCGTATCGAAGGTGATGAACGTACTGATCTTAAACAAGCGCTAAGCAACTTAACCTTACCTGATGGCATGGGTTTAATTGTGCGTACTGCTGGTGTGGGTAAATCGGCCGAAGAGTTACAATGGGATTTAAGCGTTTTGTTAACCCATTGGACAGCCATTTCAGAAGCCGCTGATTCGCGCCCTGCTCCGTTTTTAATCCACCAAGAAAGCAATGTCATCGTGCGTGCTATACGTGACTATTTACGTCGCGATATTGGTGAAATTCTGATTGATAAAACCAGCATTTACGAACAAGCGATGAAGCACATTGAGTTGGTTCGCCCCGACTTTGCTAATCGTGTAAAACTGTATCGTGGGGATGTGCCTTTATTCAGCCACTACCAAATCGAAAGCCAAATCGAGTCAGCGTTCCAACGTGAAGTACGCTTACCGTCAGGTGGCTCGATTGTTATCGACCCTACCGAAGCGCTTACATCAATTGATATCAACTCAGCTCGTGCCACCAAAGGCAGCGATATTGAGGAAACCGCATTTAATACCAATCTTGAAGCTGCCGATGAAATCGCCCGTCAATTGCGCCTTCGCGATTTAGGCGGTTTGGTTGTGATCGACTTCATCGACATGACACCTGTTCGCCATCAACGTGAAGTTGAAAATCGAATGAAAGATGCCGTACGACACGATCGCGCTCGTGTTCAACTCGGCCGTATTTCTCGCTTTGGCTTACTGGAAATGTCGCGCCAACGTTTACGCCCATCATTGGGTGACTCTGCCCACAATGTATGTCCGCGTTGTAGCGGCCACGGTACTGTTCGCGGGACCGAATCATTAGCGTTATCTGTACTACGCATCATGGAAGAGGAAAGCATCAAAGATAATACAGGTCAGATTGAAGCTCAGCTTCCTGTCAATGTTGCGACTTACCTATTGAATGAAAAGCGTGGCGCCGTTGCCAGCGTTGAAAAACGTCATAAAGTGCAGCTAGTTATTATTCCTAATCCGAATATGGAAACGCCACATTATCACGTTGCGCGTCGTCGCCCTGACGATGCAATACACGACATGAGCTATAACGTCGAGTTGATGAAAAACGAAGACACTGAAGCGGATAAAGCAGTCACTGCCACTCCGGTTAAGGAACAGCCTGCACTTCAAAGTTTTGTTTCGCCTGCAAAAGCAGCGCCGGCTCAAACTCAAGGAGCGAAAGCAACCGAGGTTGAAAGTGTTTCTTTGTTAACTAAAATTGCCAGTTGGCTAAAATCATTGTTTGCGCCTGCGCCGCAACCTGAGCCAGAGCCTGAAGTTAAACCGCAACGTAAACCTCAGCAACGTCGCAACCGCAACAACCCACGTCGTGGTAAACAAGGTGATAATCGCTCTGAAGGTCGTAACGACAATCGTAGTGAAAGTCGTGGTGAAAAAGCGGACAGTCGTGACGGTAATGAGAAGCCAAATAATCGCAAGCCTCGTCGCAACGATAATCGTAAACCTCGTAACGACAATAAAACGGCAAAAGATTCGACAAATAACACGCCGGATCAAAAGAAAGAGCAGAAACCTGCAGCGCCGCGTAAAGAAGTAAAAGAGCATAAGGTAGCTGAGCGTCGTAAACGTCGTGATAATAGACGTAGCGTGCGTGTCGATGACACTAAAGAACAGGTAACGAGCAATAGCACTCAAGCAAACGGTTCAGATGTGAAAGCATCTACGGTCAACCAATCGTCAGCCCCTGTTGAAGCTAATGTACCGAAAAACGTTGAACAAACTAGTGCGCACAATGAAGCTGCAACCGTTGATACACAAGTGCCTGTATCGGCTCCAGCTCACAGTGATGATTCACCGAAAAAGCCTAAAGCAAAGGGCAAAGAAAAGCGTGCTCAAGAAGCAACCCATGAAACGCATGAGGATCCAGCTAAACCTGAGTCTAGCGACACTCAAGATAACGAAAAAAGTGAGAATACAACCCAGCGTACTCGTAGTCGCCGTTCTCCTCGCCATATTCGTGCTGCCGGTCAAAAGCGTCGTAAAGATGAAGATGCGCAAGCGTCTCAAAGCGACAATGAAGACCAATCAGCGAAGCAAGATGAGTTGCAGTTTGACGACCCACAAGCGCAAGCCGCTCCAGTGCAAACTGAGCAAGCTATTGCAGAGTCTGTAGAACAGGCACCGCAGCAAGCACCTGATACGACGGTAAGTGCTGATGTTGCTGCACCTGCGCCCGCTCAAGGTGATTTACTTTCTCAACCCGAAGATACAATCTCGAAAGGGGAAGATAAACCTAAAGCACCTGAAGTGACTGCGGTACAATCTGAAGATACACAACCAGTGGTTAAGCCTGCATCAACGGAACAAGTTTCACCGTCTGATACACCTATCGCTGCTGCGGAAAGTGAAGTACCCGCAACCCAAGAAGCGCCTGTTGAGCCACAAGCGCGCGTAGAATCTGACGCGCCTGCTACTGACAACGCATCTGCTGTTGAAGCATCCACTAATGAAGCGCCAGCTGCTCATAAAGCGCCTGCCGCTCATGAAGAGTCTGAACACAAAGAGACGAAACAGGAACACCACAAGCCGACTAAAGCTAAAGCGAAGAAAAGCGCGCCTAAAGCTGAAAAGGTAAGTGCAACAGCTGAAAAAGTAATTGCAACGGTTGCTAAAGCGAAGGCTTCACATCCTATGGCAACACCGGCTACTGTTGAACATGTGTTTAATACGCTAGAAATAGGTTCATTAGCTGACGACGCTAGGCCTTCAGTGAAAGCATCTGGTCGCTCAGCGGCTATGGTTGCTGCGTCAACTCGTGCAACTGCACCTGCTACGCGCCCTACAGCACAAGACTGATTTCACCGCGCTAAATCGCGCTAGTTGAAATAACAAAAACCGCTGTTAGCACTGCTAGCAGCGGTTTTTTTATATTCTAGATTGCTAATCACGGGATATGCTGTATCCTCGCGCCCTCTCTATAATGCTTGAAAAAGCAGCATAGACTTTGATAATTAATTCACGACCAGCGAGTAAAATATGAGTTTTGCCGATTTAGGCTTATCCCCCGCCATTTTGTCTGCCGTTACAGCCAAAGGCTACACCGACCCATCGCCCATTCAAGCACAAGCTATTCCTGCCATACTAGAAGGTAAAGATATTATGGCAGCCGCACAGACTGGCACAGGTAAGACTGCGGGGTTTACTCTCCCTTTGCTCGAATTGCTTAATCGTGGCAAGCATGCCCGCGGTAACCAAGCCCGAGCGCTTGTATTAACGCCTACTCGCGAACTAGCCGCTCAAGTTGGTGCCAGTGTCGTCGATTATGGCAAAGATTTACCGCTACGTTCAGCGGTAGTATTTGGTGGTGTAGGCATTAATCCACAAATGATTAAGCTTCGTAAGGGCGTTGATATTTTAGTCGCCACACCCGGTCGCTTATTGGATCTGTATAATCAAAATGCTGTTCGATTTGACGATCTTGAAGTGCTTGTACTTGATGAAGCTGACCGTATGTTAGATATGGGCTTTATTCATGACATCAAAAAGGTGTTAAAGCTGCTTCCTGCGAAACGTCAAAATCTTCTGTTTTCAGCGACCTTCTCGGACGATATTCGCGCCTTAGCCAAGGGCTTGGTGAACAACCCTGTTGAAGTCTCAGTGTCTCCGCCAAACACGACGGTAAAAGCCGTTGAGCAATCTATTTGTCCGGTCGATAAGAATCAAAAAACACCTGCCTTGATCCGTATGATCAAAGATAACGATTGGCAGCAAGTATTGGTTTTCAGCCGCACGAAACACGGCGCCAATCGTATCGCAAAGCAACTTGAAGCACGAGGCATCACGTCAGCGGCCATTCACGGTAACAAAAGCCAAGGTGCACGCACAAAAGCATTGGCAGAGTTTAAAAGTGGAAAAGTACGCGCGTTAGTCGCTACAGATATCGCTGCGCGCGGACTAGACATTAGTCAGTTACCCCAAGTCGTAAACTATGACTTGCCGAATGTTGCAGAAGACTATGTTCACAGAATCGGTCGCACAGGTCGTGCTGGTGCAAGTGGCCAAGCGATTTCATTAGTAACCGCAGACGAATTTTCGTTGTTGGCCGACATTGAGCGTTTTACTAAACAAATTATTCCACGCAAGGGAATTGAAGGGTTTGCACATGTTCATGACTTGCCTGAGTCACGCTTAGATAACAGACCCATCAAGCCTAAAAAGCCCAAAAAACCTCGCGTTCAACACAGAGACGGGCAACGCTCTGGTGATAATGCTCGCGGCCATTACTCAGGTAAACGAAGAGGCAACGGCCCTAAAAACGCTAGCCCTCGTCGCTCAGCGTCTGAATAAAGTAAGATACAAATTCATTCTTTGTGTTTACGCTAGGTAAGCACAAAGAACGTTATATATTTTTTAGATCAATTCCCACTTTATTTGTTAATGTACAGCCATTCATTTTGTTTTAGATAGGCTGTCTTCTGTGGGTAAATTGTTTTCAAAAAAGCGCTACCTCTTACCAATAGTTTGCCTCACGTTTTTACTCATCTCGCTGATTACCGCCTATGTTTTCAGAAACTCGCTAACCGTCTTTTTTATCGAGCGATATGCCAACGAGCAATCGATTAAGGTCAATTGCCTTGCATTCGACATAAGTAGTCGTCTTAACGTCCATATAGAACAAGCATGTATTCACATGCCAGGCTTAACGGTCGATATTCACAATGCACACTTTTCACGCCAGCAAAACAGCGTATTTATCGACTCACTTAGCGTTGAACATATCAAGCAAAACAGCGCAGACGAAAGCCCAGCATTTGTCTCGCCGCTAGATTTGAATCAATGGCAGTTACCAGCCAATTTGCCACGCTTACAAATTGATAATGTGACCTTTAAAAGCGAACTGATTAACCACCCCATAAATTTTAGTCTGGGGCAACCCACAGCGCATTCTTTGACATTAACGGGCGATGTACAGGCGACACTTGTGCTGAACAAAAAGAATGACACAACGCATGACAAAACCGTCATTGAAGGTGATATTAATTGGAGGTTATCTGAGGTTGTTGACGTAATCCCGCTAGATGCGCAAACGCTAGCGTCTCTTGAGCCAGTCTTGAATCAGCAGACATTTATGAATGCCCCTATTAGCAGCCATATTCTATTTGATGGTTCTGTTATCACCTCAAAACATCAGCTTGCCAGTCATTTTGACTATACATTTGAGCCGTGTTCAATACGCGCTCGTATTAACGGTCAGTTAGGAATCGATGCTTCTTTGATAAGCCAATCGATTGGTTTAGATCTAACGAAATTGCGCATACATTCAAAGTTAAACAACGAGTGCGTCACCGTATCCCCTCAAATACCTTTTGATCTGCCTAACGAGTTTACTGTAGAGCTCTCTGAGCCAATTAGGGTCAATCAGCAAACTGTGATAGTGCCCTCTGTTTTAATAACCAGCGATGCTCTCACGCTCACGTTTGCAGAATCACGAATTGTGTTAGCAAACGCTCAAGAGCCGATTCAGATTTCAAGCCAAGTAAATCTTGAAGGCTCTGTACACATTAAAACCAATGAAATAAATGGCAAAGCAAAGGAGGCCGCTTTTAATACGCTGGAACTAACCTCACACTCAGCGCTGAATCTTATAGGCCAAGCATGGGCACTCGAAAATATTAACATTGCGCTAAAAGCCCCACGCATTTCACAATATAACCTGTCAGCTCAAGCACTATCAGCGAATATCCAAGGCGCGATATCCTTATCCGATGGCGTTGCACTCACTCTTGATGTACAAGCAAAAAATGCCGCCTATCGCCCTGCCCCAACCTCGTCTGATATTGAACCTGTTCCCATTACGGTAAAAGCAGTAGATGCTGACATCATTTTGCAGGGCCAGCATAAACAAAACCTGACAGCGTCGTTAAATACGCACTTAACGCAAGTAAAGCGCGATACGCTGTTAGTCAACAAGCTAAACAATCAACTGAGCGGTAAAATCAGCCAATTGCGTAAAATAGATTTGACCGGCAGCACCCGTATCAATGGCATTGCATTAAACCTTGATGAAGATCAGTACTTAACCTTTGCATCACTTTTTGCCACACACGCAATAGCAGGTGATCTTCAAGATAAATCCCTAGTCAGCGAGCATGACCTGATAGTTGATGAAGCAATTCACATGAATATACATCAGCAACAACAAACGTTAACTGTTAGCGCTGAGCAACAAGCCATCAGTAATTTTCAGAGTGTTGTGAATCGGTTTATGCCAGAACTGACATTGCAAGAAGGTATGCTTAACCTGAACGGACTTTTTGAGCTTCAGGGATCCACGTTCGACGGTAAGTTTGCCCTTGCGAACGGTGCGCTAAAGTATAATGAATATACGGCAAAGGGGGCAGTTACCACAGGACATATTCAGTTTAATTCAGCAGGTCTTCAGCTAGATAAGAGCACATTACATATCGAAAGCGTTAACGCAGGCGTACCAATTGAAAATATCGAAATTGAATATGTTTTACATAACAGCAAGGCCAAAATTAACCATGCCCGTGGTGATATATTAGGCGGAACATTTAACGTAAGTGAATTATGGTTAGATAAACGTAACCAACATACTCAAGTGACGGTAAATGATATTAGTTTGGCAAAGGTAGTGGCATTGCAGCAGCAATCAGGCATCAATGTGACCGGAAGCGTTTCGGGTATCCTACCTATGAGCGTAAATAACAATGAAGTGCATATTGATGATGGACTATTAAAAAGTGAGGGGCCAGGGACCCTAAAAATTGACGGTAATCCGGCATTTGACTCGATTGCTGAACAACAATCTGAATTAAACTACTTAAGAGATTTACAGTTTGAGCAGTTAAGCAGTAACGTAACATTAAACTCAGACGGCTTATTGTTGTTAGACTTTGCTATTTTAGGCAAAAACCCAAATCAACAACAGGCGGTTAATTTTAATTACCATCATGAGGAAAATGTCTTAACCTTATTACGCTCACTTAGGTTGACAGATTCAGTACAGAATCAAATTGAACACAAAATTAAACAAGGCGGTGTACAGTGAAAATAGTGTGGCTAGCGATGGCATGTATTTCGTTGGGTGCTTGCACACATAAAGTGCAAGTAGAAACGAAGGAGCCGATTACTATCAATATCAATGTGAAAATTGACCACGAAATCCGCGTTAAAGTGGATAAAGAGTTAGATGATATTTTCAGCGATGACAGTGAATTATTCTAAGGAGACACCATGAAAAAGAGCCTATTAACCACATTTGTTGCAGCAACATCCTTATTTTTCACAAGCATGACATTTGCCGTTGAATTGGACGATGCTAAAGATCAAGGTTTAGTGGGTGAGCAGACAGACGGCTATCTAGGAGCCGTCGTCAGTCAACCCGATGTTATTGCACTCATCAAAGAAGTAAATAACAAACGCAAAGCGAAATACAGTCAACTCGCGTCTAAGAACAACTTAACACTAGAGCAGGTTGAAAAGCTCGCGGCAAAAAAAGCCTATGAGAAAACCGCATCAGGGCACTATGTGCTGGTAAACGGCAACTGGGTTAAAAAATAGATATCATGTATAAAAAACCGCCAGCGCGAGAATGCTCACACTGGCGGTTTTTTATCTTTATTAGATAAGACCTTTTAGACAAGGTTTTTTTAGCTGTTTTTTCAGGCCATTTTTAAGCTAAATAACCGCCATCAACGGTAATAGTCGTACCTGTGGTATAGGTCGATGCATCGGATACCAAGTACAGTACAGTACCGGCCATTTCGTCAGGTTGTGCAACGCGCCCCAATGGAATTGTCATTAACGCCGTTTTTAATATTTTATCGTTCGATGTTAACGCCGAAGCAAATTTCGTCTCAGTTAGCCCCGGAAGCAAAGCATTCACTCGGATATTCAACGGGCCACATTCTTTGGCGAATGCTTTAGTCATACTGATAACAGCCGCTTTGGTAACAGAATATATACCTTGCATAGCGCCAGGTGAAACACCGTTCACCGACGCTGTATTGAGTATCACCCCGCCACCCTGCTCTTTCATCATTTTACCTGCAGCAACTGACATAAAGAAATACCCGCGAATATTGACGTCAACCGTCTTTTCGTAGGCTGCTAAATCTGTATCTAGAATATGCCCAAAGTACGGATTAGCTGCGGCATTATTGACTAAAATATCTAGCTGACCAAAGTCACTCTTTATGGCCTCAAACGTTGATTCAATTTGTGCCATCTCCCCGACATGACAGGCTAACGCAGTCGCTTTACCCCCTGCATCACGAATGCTTTGTGCGACCGCTTCGCAGCCATCTATTTTACGACTCGACACGATCACATGGGCGCCGTAAGTAGCAAGCAACCTTGCAATAGATTCACCAATACCGCGACTCGCGCCAGTGACTAACGCAACTTTCCCCGTTAAATCAAATAATTCTGTTTTCATTTTTTGTCCTTTAAATTAATCGTTGGTTACGCGGTCATTCCGCCGTCTAGAACCACTGTATGTCCGGTCATAAAACTTGACTCTGGTGTGCATAACCATGCTATTGCTCCAGCAATTTCTTGTGGCTCACCGAGGCGTTTCATAGGGTTTGCTTTTACCAATGCTTTTTGCCCACGTTCATCTAATTTTGAAAGTACATTCTCCACCATAGGGGTGCGGATAAAGCTTGGACAAACCGCGTTGAAGCGAATGTTGTGCCTAGCGTATTCAACTGCCGCTGTTTTCGTTAATCCCACCACCGCGTGTTTCGCTGCGCTATATGCTGACAAAGTAGGTGCAGCTCGAATGCCTGCCACTGATGAAATATTAATGATATGGCCACCGCCATTTTCCATCATGTGCGCCAGCGCTTGCTTCATGCAATACCACACGCCATTGACGTTCACAGCGATATTTTTATGGAATGTTGCATCATCAATTTCAAGCATAAATTTAGGACCGTGATCAATGCCGGCATTATTGATAACCACATCAATATTGCCTAATTCACTGATAGCGCTTCTAAACAGTGCCTCAACCGATTCGCTTACGCTGACATCCACTTTGCAAAAACGTGCTTGGCCGCCTTCGTCGTTAATGCGCTGTACTAGAGCATTGCCATCAGCTTCATTCAAGTCGCCTATAGTGACGTTTGCACCGCGCTTACTTAACAATAATGCGGACTCAGCACCGATACCTGACGCTCCGCCTGTGATTAATATATGCTTTCCAGCTACACTGTTATCACTCATTATTCGTCATCCACCTTCAGAACAAGCTTTCCTGTATTTTCACCGTTAAATAACATGAGTAAGGTCTCGGGGAAATGCTCGATACCCTTTACCACATGCTCTTTCGCTTTTAATTTACCCTCAGCAATCCACTTAGCCATTTGCTCAGCGGCTTCACCGTAGTGTTTTACATTGTCAAATACCACGATGCCTTCCATACGTGCGCGGTTCACCAGAAGCGACAAGTAGTTTGATGGGCCTTTTACTGCTGTTGTATTGTTATATTGACTAATAGCACCACAGATTACGATCCTCGCATGCATGCGAATTTGTGTGAGTACATCGTCTAAAATCTCACCGCCTACATTATCAAAATAAACGTCAACGCCTTTTGGACAATGGGCTTTAAGCGCTTTTTTAACATTTTCGCATTTGTAATCTATCGCTCCATCAAAACCTAGTTCGTCCACAAGATATTGGCATTTGTCTTTACCACCGGCGATACCTATCACAGTACAGCCTTTTAGCTTGGCAATTTGCCCAACAACCGTGCCGACTGCACCAGCAGCGCCTGATACTACAACCGTTTCCCCTTCTTTAGGCTGTCCTGTATTGAGTAAGCCAAAATAAGCGGTCATTCCTGGCATGCCCAGCACACCTAAATAGCGCTCTAACGGCGCAATACTGATATCAATTTTGTGTAAATCTTTAGCATCTGAAACCGCAAATTGCTGAACCCCGCCGTGACCAAAAACATAGTCACCTTTGCGGTAATCAGGTGACGTTGATGAAATGACTTCACCAACGGTACTGGCGCGCATTACTTCGCCGATCTTTACTGGGGCAATATAGGATTTCCCGTCATTCATCCAGCCACGCATGGCCGGGTCGAGAGAAATGTAGGCGATTTTAACTAATACTTGATTTTGCCCCAACTCAGGTATGTCACTCTCTACCTGCTCCCAGTTCTCTCTTGTTGGTGTCCCCACGGGGCGCTTGGCTAACAAAAACTGTGTATTTTTCATATTAAAAAACTCCTTCACTATACAAAACGCGTTTGTAATGGTTTAACAAAGTTAGAACCATGCTTCTTGCATCGCGCTACAACTGTCGTTCATATTTGTTAATAAGGTGAAATCGCGATTGATTGCACTTAGCTCCCAATCAATAAAATATTTTGCGGCTTGCAATTTACCGCGATAAAACGCTTCGTCGTCTTGTGGTAACTGCCCTTTCGCCAGAGCCGCCTCTGCGGTAATGGCTTGGCGGATCCATATCCAACTCACAACGATTTGACCAAATATTGTCAAAAAACAACTTGCATTGGCCAGCAATGCATTTTGGTTTTCACCTCGAAGTTCTGACCCAATCAAAGGAATAAGGGTTTGTAACTTTCCGAGATAAGGCTGTAGGTCCGCAATAAGTTGCTGGCTAACACTGTGTTGTGCTTTGGCAAAATCGTCACTCATGGCCTTTTGCAGCGCCACTAATCCAGCGCCATTCGCTTGCCATAATTTACGTGTCATCAAATCTAATGCTTGAATGCCATTGGTGCCTTCGTGTATTGGATTTAAACGATTGTCACGCCAGCACTGCTCCACTGGGTATTCCCGTGTATAACCAGAACCACCAAGTATTTGTATCGCTAAATCATTGGCTTTAGGGCCAAACTCACTTGGCCATGCTTTTACCACTGGGGTCAATAAATCAAGCAGTTCGGCGGTTTTTTGTTTTTCTTCTGGTGTTGCGGCCGTATGTAAGTCGTCCACTAATCGAGCAGCGTAGAAACACAATGACATGCCACCTTCCACATAAGACTTCTGCGCTAAAAGCATACGCTTAACGTCACCATGTTGAATAATCGTAGCGGGTTTGTCGGTCGGTTTGTTGTTCGGCGCAACGCGCCCTTGGGTTCGCTCTTTGGCATATTGTAAAGAATGGCGATAGCCAGCGTAACCCAGCATCGCGGCACCGAATCCCACACCTAAACGTGCTTCGTTCATCATCAAGAACATGTATTTTAAGCCTTGATGTTCTTCACCTACTAAATAGCCATGGCAATCGTCTTTTTCACCAAATGACAATACCGTTGACGTGGTACCGCGATAGCCCATTTTATGAATAAGACCCGCAAGAGACACATCATTGCGCTGGCTCGGTTTGTCATTTTCATCTAAGCGATATTTTGGCACCACAAATAGTGAGATACCTTTCACCCCAGGAGGCGCTCCTTGAATTTTAGCTAACACAAGGTGCACTATATTGTCTGACAGTTCATGATCGCCCGCCGAGATGAACATCTTGCTGCCTTTGATTCGATAGCTTCCGTCACCCGCAGGTTTGGCATTCGTGGTAATATCAGCCAAAGAAGAACCAGCGTGTGGCTCAGTTAATGCCATAGTACCGGTAAATTCACCGGTCAACATGCGTGGCATAAACTTGTCTTTTATCGACTGACTGGCAAAGTTTTTAATCACATTAGCGGCCGCTACCGTCAAAAATGAATAGCCCGTACTTGAAGGGTTTGAAGAGGTAAAGTAGCTTGAACACGCCATCATAATCGTTTCAGGCAGCTGCATACCGCCATCTTCAAAGTCAAAGCGTCCTGCAATCAAACCCGACTCAGCATAAGTGTCAAACGCTTCTTTCACCTCAGGGATCATGTGTACTCGTTCCCCGTCAAAGGTAGGCTCATTTAAGTCAGCTTTGCGGTTATGAGGTGCAAATTTTTCTCTGGCTATTTTATCGGCCGTTTCCATGACTGCGTCAAACGTACCTTTGTTGTGCTCGCTGTATCGTTCTCTTTCACATAAGGACTCAGTATCGAGCACTTCATACAATTGGAAGGCTAACTCTTTACGACTGACCAGTTCTTCGCTCATTTTTATACCTTTAATTACCTGTCGAAATTTACCTGTAACCACCATGGAAACACGACATATTATTGTGACGCCAAGTTAGGCAACATTCTTTTAACAGATTGTAGCTTCGCAGATAAAAGAAGCGCGATTAATTGTCATATATGACATAATAATGGTGAATTAAGACAGTTATAAAAGCTGGTGATAGCTGCTAAAAACAGTTGTTTATAGTGAGGAATATTTTGTGTTTAAAGTAACCATTTTAGGGTTCGATCAAGCTTATGCCAGTGCCATAACCGGTGTATTGGATATTTTTGGTTTAGCTGGAATAACCTGGCAACGTATGCAAGGCCAACCTATCACGCCCTTGTTTGACGTTCAGATAGCGTCAATAGAAGGACGCAACGTTAAATGCATAAATCAGCTTGAATTGAACGCCCATGTTGCCATCGAGAGCGTCAGCAAAACCGATTTGCTGTTAATTCCGACTATCGGTGGAGATCCTCTTGAAGTCCTGAAAAACAATGTTGCGTTACTGCCTCATATTCGGCACCACTATGCGCTCGGAGCAGACATAGCGAGTAACTGTAGTGGTGCATTTTTACTTGCTCAAGCGGGCATATTAGATAAACGCATGGCCACAACGCATTGGGGTTACGCTGAGCTATTTGGCAAACTTTATCCCCAAGTTAATTTAATGATCGATCGCTTGATAACAGAACAAGACAATATTTTCTGTTCTGGCGGTGGGATGGCTTGGTTTGACTTAGCATTATTATTGATTGAGCGTTACGCAGGGCATGATATCGCTACCACGACGGCGAAAGCCCACGTGATTGATTTATCCAGAGGTGAACAGTCAGCCTACGCTTCGCTGCGCACCAAAAAATACCATCAGGATGCTGAAATACTGACTGTGCAACAATGGCTCGAAGAGAATTATGCGCAAAAAGTCTTTATCGAATCATTAGCCGCCACGGTGAACTTAACGCAGCGTACTTTCGTGCGCAGATTTAAACGTGCTACAGACCAGTCTCCTCTCTCATATTTACAAGGTGTAAGAGTCGAAGCGGCTAAAAAGCACTTAGAATCAGCAACGCACAGTGTTGAGCGAATTGTCAGTTTGGTGGGCTATGACGATTTAAGTTCTTTTACCCGTTTATTCAAAAAGCACACTGGGCTATCTCCGAGCCAATACGCTAAAAAATTCAGTCGGTGAAGTAAGGAGTCATACCAATTACTTTGAGCGCTTTCCCTGTGTTGCCATCTTAACGTCATAATGGTAGCCGAAGATTTACACCTACAAGCGCTACGTTGAGCACAGTTTATGCTTATACCAATATCATATAGCTAATTTAATAAAGAAAGACAGCGGCATTTGGTAGCAATTCAGCTCACACAGCCTGTAAATACCATTAAAATCAAAGACATAAGAGCTTAAGATAAATTATTTAATGAACTATGTCTGCTCGATAAGCAGTTGCAACATAAGGAGAAATGCATCAATTTAGGGCAAGTTAATTGCTCGTTGTTGTCGTTTCATATTGGGTAAAGAGTAAAGTTTTAAATTTTTCGTAATTTTATTACTAAATAATTATAAAAATACGGAATATTGGTGTATAAATGCACAAAATCTGTTCTTTAATTACGCACGAGAGGAAAATCATGGCTTTTAAGAAACAATATTTGAAATCTAAACCTGTTTGTAAGGTCACATTTAAAATCAGCAAGGAAGAAGCGAAAGAAGCAGACTCCGTCAGCATCGTTGGAGATTTTAATGACTGGGATAAAAGTGCGACTGTGATGAAGAAGCTCAAAAACGGTAGTTTCTCTGCAGCGATGGACTTACCGGTAGAAAATGAATACCAATTCAGATATTTGTTAGATGACAAAGCATACGAAAATGACTGGCAAGCTGATGCTTATACAATGTCGCCCATGTCAAATGAAGAAAACTCGGTGATAAAACTATAATACCAATCCGCATTAATAAGTACAGACGCCCTACGCTTCAAATGAAACGCAGGGCGTTTATATTGCTATATAGCTTACTTAAGCCTTGTAAATGAAACGCCAGGGTACGTTATCCCCTGCCATTCAACGGCTTGCTGATTAAAGTTCTGTACTAGCGTGGTATTGCCTCGTCTACTAAGTCTTAGGCCTTTGGGTAGACGGTAAGTTGTTATTCCCGCTCCACTTAACGCTTCGATTAAGACGCTGCTAATTAACCCTGCTGATAATGCCCCAATGACACTTACCTTGTCTTTTTGGGTGACCGCAGGCAAACCAACCATAGGCCCATGCGTGTAGGTATGCGTCACAACAGCACTGGTTGCTTCATAACTTTCACACCAAAGCGTTGCGCTAAACTCTGTCTTTGTATTTTCACAACAAATTGCTTGTTCTAATGTAGGACGAAGCGAATCAAAGTTTGCCAGTTTAATGCCGACTATATCTTCGATTAATTCGAACTGCCCTTTGTTAGCAACACGCCCTGAATTATGACGAAAAGCCGTACGCGGGCCAAATATAATAGGGGTCGATTGAGCTTGGTTTGTCAGTACTCGGGCCGTTTTTTCATCCATTAACGTTAGAGCGGGGGCAACAACCAGCGCATATTGTTTATCTGCCAATTGCTCGGGGTGAATAATATCAACATCAACCCCTAGTTCGCGCAATGCAGTGTAGAACATCATAAATTGATGCCAGTAATTTAAGTCTTTATTATGAGGCTGCACGTTGTAGGCCCATAGACTATTGTAATCGTGTAACAGCGCGACTTTTGCATCTACTTTTTCAAGTGCGAATTGGCTAGGGTCAAAGTCTTTCACTTCTTGATAACCGCGATCAGCGCGTCCGTCTTGCTGCAATAACCCGGAATGCATGATTTCTTGAGCCATGTGGCTTGCCCGCCACCTAAAGTAAGTTACTGAACTTGCGCCATGAGCCCACGCCTGAGCGGACCACAACTGAACTGCACCTTTGGCGGGTAACGGGTTGTACTGCGCCCAATTAGCGTGACCGCATTGCTGCTCCATTATCCAAAAATCTTTACCACCTTTAATGCCGCGATATAAATCGTGATTAAAACTAACCAAGTCGGGGTGACCAGTGCGGGCGAATTCTGTTTTTGTTTCCTCGCTCTCCCAAGTAGCGAAAAACTCTAGCATACCGATTGGATAGCTATCCCAAGCGACAAAATCTAAGTTTTTGGCCACTTTGTATAGGTCAAACTCTTCGGCAAAAATAACGAAATTGTGGGTAATAAACCGATCCGGCGACAGCGCCCTAAGCACCTCTATTTGCAGCTGTTGAAACTCGTCTATCATGTCCGAACAAAAGCGCTGATAATCTAATACCTGCGACGGGTTGGGCTGGCGAACAGCCGTTAAATTTGGCGGACAAATTTGCGACCATTGTGAATAATCTTGGCTCCAAAAGGCGCAGCCCCAAGCTTCGTTTAATGCGTCCAAGGTTTGGTAACGAGCTTCAAGCCACTTAGGAAAACGCGCCGCGCTCGCACCGCCATAAGACACTGCAGTGCCTTCATGACCTAACTCATTATCAGTCTGCCAACCAATCACATCAGCATGTTGACCATAGCGCTTCGCTATCTCGGTTGTAATTCGTTTGCATTCTATGCGGTACGTTTCACAGGCATGGTCATAGTGACGGCGCGAACCAAATTTCATGGTTTGGCCTTGGGCATCAATGGCTAAAATTTGTGGAAACTTTTGTACTAACCAAGCAGGAGGCGTAGCTGTGGGGGTACACATTACAATCTTAAGGCCTTTTGCAACATACGTTGCAATCGCATCATCTAGCCACTGCCAATCAAATACGCCATCTGTAGGTTCAATTTTAGCCCAGGAAAATTCAGCCAGACGAACATATGTTAGGCCTAACGCTTTTTGTTGTTCAGCATGTTCCGCCCATTCATTCTGGGGCACATGTTCAGGATAATCACACACGCCAATACTTAATGTGTCGCTATTTGGTATAGACATAACCAACTGCCTCTTGTTTCAATTTGTATGATAAATATGATGTGAGGAAAATATAGAGTTATAGCAAGTAACGCAAAGACTATTTTAGCAATAAACGCTCGTTCGATTAATTATTCTACGCATTATATTGGGAGCATCCTAGTAGTGGGTGTTCTACACTAGCGCAGCCATTAAAAAAGCCGCTAAAAATAGCGGCTTTAGTTTGCATATCAGAATAATAGATACACGAGAAAAAGTAGCGTAAATTTACGCTACAACGCAGCTTCTAATTGCGGTAATACATCAAACAAATCTCCGACTAAACCATAATCTGCGACTTGAAAGATAGGTGCTTCTTCATCTTTATTGATAGCCACTATGACTTTGGAGTCTTTCATACCTGCAAGGTGCTGAATAGCGCCAGAGATACCCACCGCGATATACAATTGTGGGGCGACTATTTTACCCGTTTGCCCGACCTGCATATCGTTCGGCACAAAGCCGGCATCAACGGCAGCACGTGAAGCTCCCATAGCCGCGCCAAGTTTATCTGCAATGCCATCTAGCAATTTAAAGTTTTCACCGTTTTGCATCCCTCGCCCACCGGAAATCACTATATCGGCTGCGGTCAGTTCAGGACGTTCAGATTCAGTAAGCTCTGCGCTAACAAATGCTGAAATGTCTGAGTTTTTAACCACATCAATCGTTTCAACAGGTGCATTATTACCTGTGCCGTTAGCATCAAAAGTAGACGTTCGTACCGTTAATACTTTAATGCTATCACTTGATTGAACAGTCGCAATGGCATTACCCGCATAAATAGGACGTACAAACGTATCGCTACTTTGCACACCAATCACATCTGACAATTGCGCCACATCTAACAACGCGGCAACGCGGGGCATAAAGTTTTTACCTGTGGTAGTGGCTGCACACACCACGTGACTGTAGTCTTTGCCTAATTCAGCAACTAACTCAGCTACGTTTTCCGCTAACTGATGTTCATACGCTTCGTTGTCAGCAACTAATACTTTACTCACACCATCGACTTCGCTTGCTTGGGCCGCGACGTCAGCGCATTGATGTCCCACAACAAGTAGGTGAAGGTCATCACCCATTTTCGTCGCAGCATTAACCAGCTTAAGGGATTCAGATTTTAATTGGCTATTGTCGTGCTCTGCATATATAAGAATTGCCATTAGATCACCTTCGCTTCGTTTTTCAATTTATCAACCAATTCAGCTACATCAGCCACTTTTACACCGCCTGAACGTTGCGCTGGTGGCTCAACTTTAAGCACCTTAACGTTAGATGTTAACTCAACGCCAAAATCAGCAGCAGCTTTCACATCAAGAGGCTTACGTTTTGCTTTCATAATATTCGGTAGTGAAGCATAGCGTGGTTCATTTAGGCGTAAATCGGTCGTAACCACTGCAGGCAAGTTCAGTTCTACTGTTTGCAAGCCACCGTCAATTTCGCGAGTCACTTTAACCTTACCGGAATCAATGTTCACTTCAGAAGCGAATGTGCCTTGGGGCATGCCAGTTAACGCAGCTAACATCTGCCCGGTTTGGTTATTATCAGAATCTATTGATTGCTTACCCAGAATAACTAAATCAGGGGACTCGTCTTCAACGACTTTCTTAAGGAGTTTGGCAATTTGCAATGAGTCTAGTGACTCACTGGTATCGATTTGCAAGCCACGATCAGCACCGAGTGCTAATGCAGTTCTGATTTGCTCTTGGCAAGATTTATCACCAATCGAAACAACCACGATCTCTGTTGCTACACCTTTTTCTTTTAGTCTTACTGCTTCTTCAACCGCAATTTCACAAAATGGATTGATAGACATTTTGGCATTGGTTAAATCCACTGCACTATTATCGGCTTTAACGCGTACTTTAACGTTATAGTCGATGGCGCGTTTTACCGGCACTAATATTTTCATTTTCACCTCATTTGACAGGCGTTTGAGCAACAAAAAATGTAATTTAACATTACATTTACGGAATGCATTTAATTTACGTTCTGTTGACGTGCACGTCAACCCGTGCACAATACTCACAAATGACCAATCGCAAAATATGGCGTTTTAAGGGTGGGATCACAGTGATAATTAATCCAATTCCAACGTAAAATGTAGATAATAACGCAGTGACTAGCCTAAATATTGTGCGATGGTAAATAATCACTGGCATTGTAATAGGTAGCAGTTAAGCCCTCTATAAATGTGGCTTATAGAAAATATATATACAAATAAGTTGCGCTTTATCGGCTCTATCCGTAAAACAACAACCAACTAAATTGTAAAAATTGTGTAACAAACAAAAACGAACGCATTTTTTTAATTAATACATGTTTATAAAAGAGGAGATACTGGTGGAACGAGAATCGATGGAGTTTGATGTAGTGATAGTCGGTGCTGGTCCAGCTGGGCTCTCAACCGCATGTCGACTGATGCAATTAGCTCAGGAAAAAGAACAAGAACTCATGGTCTGCGTCGTTGAAAAAGGCTCCGAGGTGGGGGCGCATATTTTATCAGGTGCGGTATTTGAAACCCGAGCGTTAGATGAATTGTTTCCGGATTGGAAATCAATGGGCGCACCTCTCAACACTCAGGTAAAAGAAGACCATATTTATTATCTGCGCGATGAGCAAAAAGCGACTAAGTTACCGAATTTAATGACACCGAAAACCATGCATAATGAAGGTAACTACATTGTGAGCATGGGCAATATGTCACGTTGGTTAGCAGAACAAGCTGAATCGTTAGGTGTAGAGGTGTTTCCTGGCTTTGCCGCCGCAGAAGTGATTTACAACGATGATGGTAGTGTTGGTGGGGTGATTACCGGTGATATGGGTATCGGCCACAACGGTGAACATAAAGACGGTTACATGCCGGGCATGGAATTACGCGCGAAATACACTGTATTCGCCGAAGGCTGCCGCGGCCATTTAGGCAAAGAGTTAATCGCTAAATTTGATTTAGATAAAGGAAAGTCGCCTCAACATTATGCAATTGGCTTCAAAGAAATATGGGATATTGACCCAAGCAAGCATCAAGAAGGCCTAGTAGTTCATAGCGCAGGTTGGCCTCTTACCGAAGCATCAGGTGGCTCTTATTTGTACCATGCGGAAAATAACCAAGTTTTTGTTGGCTTAATTGTTGACCTAAATTATAGCAACACGCACTTGAGCCCATTTGATGAGTTTCAGCGCATGAAACATCATCCGGTCTTTAAACAATATTTAGAAGGCGGTAAGCGCGTTAGTTATGGCGCACGAGCCATAGCAAAAGGCGGCTATAATTCGTTGCCCAAAATGACATTACCTGGCGCCCTACTTGTTGGCTGCGAAGCAGGCACACTCAATTTCGCCAAAATTAAAGGTAATCATACGGCCATGAAATCCGGCATGTTAGCAGCCGAAACGCTCATTCAGGCCCTAGGAGCAGAAGAGCAAGGTGGAAAAGATTTAACGGATTATGCTAAACGGTTTGAAGAGTCTTGGGTTTTTGATGAACTATTTCGTTCACGCAACTTCGGGGCCGCATTACATAAATTTGGCACATTTGGCGGCGGCGCTTACAACACCCTCGAACAAAATATCTTTAATGGCAAAATGTTTTTCAATTTGTCAGATAATGCGAAAGATTTTGAACAACTTAAACAATCTAAAGATTGCGCAAAAATCGATTACCCTAAATACGATGGCGTATTAAGTTTCGATAAATTATCTTCTGTGTTTTTATCTAACACTAACCATGAGGAAGATCAGCCTTCACATCTGAAGTTAAAAGATAATGCAATTCCAACCACAGTAAATTTGCCCTTGTACGATGAACCTGCACAGCGCTATTGCCCTGCTGGAGTTTACGAAATAATCGACAATGAACAAGGAGAAAAAGCGCTGCAAATTAATGCACAAAATTGCGTGCATTGTAAAACCTGCGATATCAAAGACCCTAGCCAGAATATTAAATGGGTAGTGCCAGAAGGTGCTGGTGGTCCAAATTATCCGAATATGTAATTAAACTGTAAACATAAAAAAGGCGAAAATTATTTCGCCTTTTTTATTTATATTACTCAATAATTGCAATTTTTAATTATTTAGCGCTATGAAAAAGTAATTATTTCGATAAACTTATTGCTAACTATCACGTAAAAATATATGTTTCGTATTAGGTATACATTTAAAATTAAAAGGTAAATTATGAGTGATTTCATTAGCATTTTGACTCATGGACGTCGTTTACAAGGAGCAGTAAAGGAATTATCTGTTGAGGAATTAGAAACTGTTGCAGATAAGCTAAATTCCATCATTGAGAATCGCAAAGCAAAAGAATTAGAACAGCAAGAAGCTGAGCGAGAGAAAAACGAAAAGCTAAATCAGATCCTTGCTCAATTAGAAGAAGCTGGGTTAGATGTGAATGACCTTCAAAAAGCTGAGCCTGCGAAGAAAACGGCGAAAGTCGGCAAAAAGCGTCCGGTAAAATATAGCTTGAAAGATAGTGAAGGTAATGAGCATAAGTGGACCGGCATAGGTCGTATGCCTAAAGTATTCAAAGCAGCACTTGATAGTGGGAAGTCGTTAGAATCTTACCTAATTGATTAATTCACTTTAGTGGTCACTAATTTGTGACCACACCCCTTTCTTACTTTCTTCTGTAATCCTTATTTATCAATTAATAGGGGAGTATTATTTCTAATTTACACATTCACCATAGAATTGATCGCGCCGCAGAAAACCAACCTTGGCTATTATTAATTCACGGCCTATTTGGCAGTCTAGATAACCTTGCCATGTTGCGTCGACAATTAAATAAAGAGTTTAATATCATTTCGATAGATTTACCCGACCACGGCAAATCACAACATTCTGAGCAGTTCAGTTTCCCTGCTTATGCACAGTCAGTTATTCATTTACTGTCGACACTGGAAATCACCAAGATTCATTTGGTTGGCCATTCTCTTGGCGGCAAAATTGCAATGCAGATGGCATTGTCCCAACCGGATTTAATAACCACATTAACCGTTTTGGATATCGCGCCTGTTACTTATGAACCCAGACACGAGAATGTATTTAAGTCTTTGCTAAGTGTTAATCTAACAGAAATTGATGATCGTAAAGATGCTGACAAACAAATGAGTGAGTTTGTATCTGAAGCATCGGTCAGGCAATTTTTACTGAAAAGCTTGTATCAAGACAATGACTCTGGCCACTGGCACTGGCGTTTTAATTTAGCGCTGCTAGACCGTGATTACCCAATACTCTCAAAGGCTATCGATAGTGAGCAAAAATTTAGCAAGCCCGTGTTGTTTTTGAAAGGTGAAAAGTCTGACTACTTAAAAGCCAGTTACACAAAACAGACCACCGAATTATTTCCTGATAGTCGGGTTAGAGTCATTTCAGGTGTAGGTCATTGGCTGCACGCTGAAAAACCTTCAGAATGCGCAAAACATATACGTACATTTTTACTAAATTAGTTTTTTTCAACCCTGCCTCAATATGCTAAAGTAGCGCCGCAATGAAATGTAGCGAGAGACCATGTTAAGCGATAATTATGAACAAATTGAGGCCATCGCCCTAGACTTGGCGCTGGTAGGTTTATTTTTACTCATGGGCTTTGCTGTACATGATGTTTTGAGAAAAAATAATGTGCCTATGATAGGTAGAGTAGTCGTTTATTTAGTCTTGTTTTTAGGCGCTGCTGGCTTCCTGTTTAAAGGCGTTGTGCAATATTTTTGGCAAGCAACTTAATGGTTCTGGTGAACGACCAGACAGATATAACTAGATTTTGAGGTATTCAACACAATGGCGAGCGTAGGCCTTTTTTTTGGTAGTGACACAGGTAACACTGAACATATAGCCAAGATGATCCAAAAAGAGTTAGGCAAAGGCCTAATTGACGTACATGATATTGCTAAAAGCAGCAAAGAAGATATTGCCGAGTTTGATTTACTCATGTTCGGTATTCCTACTTGGTATTATGGTGAAGCGCAATGTGATTGGGATGACTTCTTTCCTGAATTGGAAGAGATCGATTTCGCTGACAAACTAGTGGCAATATTTGGCTGTGGTGATCAAGAAGACTACGCTGAATACTTCCTTGATGCCATGGGTATGGTAAGAGATATCGTTGAAGCCAAAGGTGCTATCCTTATTGGACAGTGGCCTAGTGAAGGCTACGACTTTGAAGCATCAAAAGGCATGGCTGACGATGATCATTTTGTCGGGCTCGGCATTGATGAAGATCGTCAACCTGAGCTGACCGAAAGTCGAGTTAAAGCGTGGTGTAAACAGATACACGAAGAAATGTGTTTAGCTGAGCTTCAATAGCCACATTAATATAAAGTTTTTCTTTTTATAAGGAGCGCAAGCTCCTTTTTTATATAAGACTTCACGTTATAAGGTTTAGGGACTGTTTAGACACAAAAATGTGCTAAACGCCTTTTTATAACACAGTTAAATTAGTAAACAATGATATGACTGGATCACTGGCGATATTATCGGTACAGTTTGGGATTAAGTTGTTTACATTAAAAGTTAAGTTGGATCTATGGACCAAAATAAAGAACTCAAAAAAGCGGGATTGAAAGTCACGCTACCTCGTTTAAAAATCCTTGAAATACTGCAAGATCCAGATAATCAACATATCAGCGCTGAAGATGTATACAAGATCCTAATCGAACAAGACGAAGAAATCGGGTTGGCGACGGTTTATCGTGTTTTAAATCAGTTTGATGACGCTGGTATTCTAAACCGTCATCATTTTGAAGGCGGGAAATCTGTTTTCGAAATTAGCCATAAAAAGCATCACGATCATCTAGTGTGTTTAAATTGCGGTAAGGTCATCGAATTTGAAGATGAAGTAATTGAAAAACGTCAAGAAGAGGTCGCCAAACGCCATAATATGACGCTTATTCATCATAGTCTGTATCTTTATGGCGAATGTCAGGAAGACTGCGGTAACGAATAACCGCAACGTCCAGCTCAGGGGAGCTCTCCGCTAAAGCGCTTTTTAAGTTGCTGTTTACACCAAGCTGATTTACACGCTACCCAAGATCAACCGTTAAAGGTGGTTTATCTTGGGTACCGCCCCCCTCAAGCCCCCCCTCAATACATAGTCGCGTTAACCTCTTATTGTTATTACTTTTCTAATTCTTTCACCCAATTTCTAAGTACTTCTGCGGCCACAACTTGAAAAGGACGCAAGGTATCATCCGTTACCCTGGCTACCACAGCAAATCCACGCGCATCTATGTTGGTTTTTAACGAATTTAACTGCACCACTGACGTGTCGCGGTAATTAACTTGCTGATGTTCAAGAACAATGAAACTTTCTGCTAGTGCTTTACCTTTATTCTCACCGCGCTGTACTTGAGTGGTGATGCCTAATACCAATATTCGCTGAACAACATCACAGGAACATCACAAAACCGTCGTATTTTCTCTTTTTCTAAGGACGCTAAGGAACAAAAGTACTACAAACGCGAAGCACACTAATACCATCGCGACTTGATTGGCCGCTTCCATTTGATTTGTTTCTATTAAGTCATACAGCAATATAGACAGCACCCTCGTTTCACTTTCAATATTACCCCCTATCAGCAACACTACACCAAACTCGCCTATGGTATGAGCAAAGGCCAATATGCACCCTGTCGTTATTCCATGCTTACTTAACGGCAAAATAAGCCACTTAAAGGTTTGGATCCGATTCGCGCCTAAAGTACGGCTCGCATCTAGTAAATCTCTATCGATTTTAACGAACGCGTCACGGATTGGCTGAACCATGAATGGCAAACTATATAAAATGGAGCCGAAAAGTAATCCATAAAACGAAAACACAAGGGTTGAATCAAACACCGAAACCCAAGCTGATCCAACAGGGTGTTGCGGTGAAAACAGCACTAATAAATAAAAACCAAGTACCGTAGGGGGTAACACGAGCGGGAGGGTAACGCATGCTTCAATAACAGGTTTGAACCGGTTGTTCGATTGGCTAAGCCACCACCCCAAGGGTATTGAGATAACCAGTAGTATTAAGGTTGTCGTAATCGCAAGCTTAAGTGTCAGTAAGGTTGCAAGCCAAATTTCATCTGCAAAGAGGTCACTGAACATCCGGTTTTACTCTAGGAATAGATTGCATTTTACTGCTTTGGTAACCGCTCTTTTTAATGATGCTTTGGCCCGCGTCACTTAATATAAAATGGTGGAATGCCATCACCTCTTGCGTTTCATGTTCTGGCCGCCCCGATTGCTTAATCACGACCATTTGTTGGTTTATTGGCGAGTATAAATGACTGGGCAGAAGCCAATAGTCTTTATTTTGCCCACTGCGCTGTATTACTTGGCTGAGCGCGACAAAACCTGCCTCAGCGGCGCCAGATTTCACATAATGGGCCGTTTGCGACACGTTATTACCCAATACAATGCGTGATTGCAGCGCGGTGTATGTGCCTAGTTTCTGCATTGCTTGTTTTGCTGCTAAACCAAAAGGGGCAAGTTTCGGGTTAGCAATAGCGAGTTTACCCGTTAACGTATTAAGCGATTCAGCGTTTACCGAAGAAAACCCTTTGCGCCAAAGGACTAACTGCCCCAAGGCGTAGTTTTTTCGAGTATTAGCCTCAACAAGACCGCTCTTTTCAAGTCGCTTTGGGCGGTCACTGTCAGCGGATAAAAATATATCAAAAGGAGCGCCTCGGTTAATTTGCGCATAAAGCACACCAGTAGAAGCACTTGACACTCGAATGTCTGCCTTAGGGTGCATTCTTGTATATTCATCGATTAAGGTGACTAACGTGGGTTTAAAATTAGCGGCAACGGCGACCTTTACCTCAGCATGGGCGAATACCGGCATACACACTCCAAATAAACATAACAGTGCGGCCTTAAGGACTGGCTTACATTTCATCTTGCTTGTCCCACCTAAGTCGCGCTTGGGTATCGCTCACATTCGCTGCCACCCACTTATCTCCTTCCGAGGTGGACTCTTTCTTCCAAAAAGGTGCCTCAGTCTTGAGATAATCCATAATAAACTGAACCCCGTCAAAGGCGTCCTTACGGTGGGCTGACGTTAAACCAACAAAAACAATCTGCTCCCCCTGTGCAAGTCGCCCTACCCTGTGAATAAGAATGATTTTACCGAAATGCCAACGTGCACGAGCGGCAGTCACTATGTTCAACAAACTGGCTTTCGTCATCGCCGGATAGTGTTCTAGGAACAAATCGCCAACTTCATGGCCTTGGTTAAAATCTCGCACTAGGCCACTGAACGTTACAATGGCACCGGTTGCAAGACTGTCTTGCCTGAGTGCATCATAAAGTGCACCTTGATTAAAGTCTTCAGTTTGTACCTCAATCACATCTTGCACTTGGTTATCCTCCCGTAACAGGTGGAAAAAAGGCAACTTCATCGCCGTCGCTAAGCACCGTTTGATCATTGCCGATGGTCTGATTAACCGCGACCAAAATCGAATCTTTCGACAGGTACTGTTGCCATTGAGGATGCATTACGCCCAATGTCTTTTTCAGCTCACCAACGCTTGTAACGGCCTCTTCAACCTTAACAGACGGCATTTTGACTTGGTCTTTTAACTGGCCAAAAAATAACACTTGGATCATAACGCTTGCGCCTCTTTTCTTTGCCAGTGTCCCGTTTTCCCGCCTAGCTTTTCCACAACCTGAATACCGTTTATCGTCATCGATGGGTCAACAGCCTTACACATATCAAACAGGGTTAACGCCGCCACAGAAACAGCGGTGAGTGCTTCCATTTCAACGCCTGTCTGACCGGCTAATTTGCACATCGCGCTAATTCGAATGCCGCTTTCATCTTCAAGGGTGGCAAAATCTATTTGTACTTTGGTTAACATAAGCGGGTGACATAAAGGAATCAAATCACTGCACTTTTTTGCCCCTTGAATGCCAGCGATACGCGCAACGGCAAACACATCACCCTTGGCATGTTGCTGATTATTTATCAGGGATAACGTTTTGGGCGACATCAACACATTTCCTTGTGCGTAGGCAACCCTTTGCGTAACAGATTTATCTGTTACATCAACCATGTTCGCTTCGCCATGCTGATTAACATGGGATAATGTTTTTTCCTGCGTCATATATTACCCTCGACTGTCACAAGGCGGCGCCTCGCTATCTTTCAAATGAACAATAAAATTACACGGTCGATGATCAGCATTAAGCTGTTGTTGCAATATTCCCGTCCACGCAGTGCGACACGCCCCCGTCGACCCAGGCATACAAAATATTGCGGTGCCGTTAGCCATGCCCCCTAAAGCGCGAGACTGAACAGTCGAGGTGCCAATTTCGGTATAGGAAATATATCTAAACAACTCGCCGAAACCTTCGATTTCCTTATCAAATAAAACCGACAGCGCTTCAGGTGTAGTATCTCGCGCTGTAAAGCCTGTTCCTCCAGTCACTAACACAACTTGCACTTGTTTTGAAGCTATCCAATTTGAAACCGTTGCTCTTAATTGATACTTATCATCTTTTACGATGCGCTTTTCAACCAAACGATGCCCGTCAGCTTCTAACGCGTTTACCAGAAACGCTCCTGATGTATCGGTTTCTTCATCCCGCGTGTCTGAAACGGTAAGCACTGCTATGTTCAGCGCTACGTGTTTACTACTTGATGTATGTGTCATAGATTTTTGTTCTCTTAGTACGTTCTTTATCAGGTCATGGTTAAAGACGAATTTCTATAGCCTAATGTTGTTTCAATTTTCCTGACTATCGGCATTCTTTCGCGTCAGGCATTTAGTTTATGCCACTGCTCAGGTGAATTAACATTAACAAACTCATCCACACTCACTGTATGGGGAATAGGGACCGCCTGGCCTTGATTTACCTTAAGCAATTGGTAAATCGACAACGCCTTCTTATCTCGTAATACGCTCGCAAGGTATTGCAAGATACACTTATGCAAAGGCACATAAAGCGGAAGATTGAAACCTGCAAAGTGCGCTAAGTTGTTATTATTTTGCGCTTTTTCAATCAATAACATTAACGTCCTAGCCGTTAAATTTGGCATATCAACGGGCGTTACCAACATAGCACTTATTTGCTCGGCTGGTTCAAGCTCACCAGCGACAGAGCGCTGCTTCAGTGCATACGCAAGACCAGCATGAATACCGGCTAGCGGACCACAATCAGGATATACGTCGTGTAACTGCTCAGCGCCCTTGCCACTTACGATGACTTGCCCATTACAAACACTCGACAGCACATTTTGAGCATGCTCAACTAGTGATTGATTTGTCGAACGCAAACATAGGAGACTTTTGTCTTGCCCCATACGGGTAGATAATCCACCAGCTAACACTAGACCTAGCACGTTCGTTTTCTTCAAGCGGTCATTGTTCAAGTGCTCACTTGTGCCTTCATCTGGGCGTATAGTTAAACCTGTATCTGCTATTGCAGTTGTTGTGTTCATTCGCTTACGTCATCGAGTAGAATTAATTAAATTCATTAAGTTGGGCGATTTATCAAGCTGAGCATTTGGATTTGAATACTTCTCGATTTGAATACTTCGATTTGAATACTCACGCTAAATATTCCCACTGAGCCACGATGTTGGCTAACCACCAAGCATCGCAAGGTGTTTCGTCGCGCCGGTGTATCCATCGTGCAAAAAGTGGGTCGATTTTTTATCGCCTAAAAGCACGGTTAGCTCTTCCTGCAAGCGCTGGGTATCGTCATCAGTTATATACTCACGAATATCAAGACCGTGTTCACTAAACAAACATAGATGAAGCTTACCCAAAGCAGAAATGCGTAAGCGATTACAGCTAGCACAAAAATCTTTACTATATGGCATGATAAGTCCAATTCTCCCTGCAAAGTCAGGATGAGAAAATTCTTGCGCTGGCCCTGCCGCTTTATCACGAATAATTTGCTGCCAACCATCTGAGACAAGTTGTTCTTTGATAGGCATTCCAGAGGTATGATTTCGATCGAAGAACAGTTGATTGTCACCTGTTTGCATCAGCTCAATAAAGCGTAAGGTGATCGGCGTTGTTTTAATCCACTGTAAGAAAGACGATAACTCATGTTGGTTAAAATGACGCATCAGCACCGCATTAACTTTAACGGTTACCCCGAGCTCTATCGCTCTATCGATTCCGCGTAAGATAACATCCAGTTTGTCATGCCCAGTAATAGAGGCAAACATACGAGGATCTAAGCTATCTATACTGATATTCATTGAGGTCAGACCCGCATCAACCCAACTGTCGATATGCTCAGGTAATTTGTAGCCATTAGTGGTAATGGCGACCTGCTTAATACCTGGGGTAGTTGCACAGGCGCGAATAGCCTGCGGCAAATCTTTGCGTAATGAAGGCTCGCCGCCTGTAATACGAATTTTACTGGTGCCTAATTGTGCAAATGCACTGGCAATGCGTTTAATTTCATTCAAAGACAAAAAGTCTCTTGGTGTGTCGCACTGATAACCATCTGGCAAACAGTACTCACAACTGAAATTACACACATCTGTAATCGACAGCCGCAGATAATGAAATCGACGACCGAATTTATCTTGCAACATATTCACTAACACCTTTCCAAATTGAAGTTGCCACGCATAATCGCGGTGACACTTACGGGGAGGCTGTCCGATTTCTCTCGCAACCCTGGCGAATAGCATTCATTTGAATGCGATCCGCGGCCAGCACACCCTGTCTTGTGAGTTAGGTATGAAGGCTCGGAGTTAAACCACAGTTATTTTTACCATACTTTAGGGCGCCAAGGCTATTTGTCCCGATAAAATGGCGATAAATAGTTGTGTATAAATATGTATCGTGTCCTACAAACACCTCATACCCCATAAACCCTACTATTAACTGAGTAAGGTGCCATCAAGGGGTACATTCCCTTACTTGCAACAACTTAGACAAAGGCATTTTATAGTGGTTGGCATGTATGTTGATTAAATAAAAATGTGATGAGGATTTGTTTCTCATGAACAAACAACAATATTGGTGCACAACAAGGGAGATAGCGTTTATATGTTAACCGAATTTTCTGATAAACATCAGTTAAGTAAGGAATTTTTACATGATGCAAGAAAATGGTACATCCCCCTTGCGAAGAATATCGTGAAGCACCAAAATGGTGCGATCGCGCCCTATTTCTTAGGCATTAATGGTTGCCAAGGCTCCGGAAAATCGACGTTATCAGCGTTTATTTGTGATTACTTAACGCAAGAGCATGGTTTAAATGTCGTGGTTATGTCTCTCGATGACTTTTACTTAGATCAGTCTCAGCGTAATGCGATTGCCATCAAAGTTCATCCTCTGTTTAAGACGAGAGGGGTGCCTGGAACCCACGATATGAAACTCGCGTCCAACGTTATTTCAGCACTTCAACAACACAAACCCATTTCTATACCGCGCTTTGACAAGGGCACAGATAATCCTGCACCCAAAGAACATTGGCAACACGTTAGCGCGCCGGTCGATGTTGTTATTTTTGAAGGTTGGTGCTGGGGGGTTGAACCACAGGAAGACCGTGAACTTGACAAGCCGTGCAACAAGCTTGAGTTAGATCAAGACGAAACCGGCGTTTGGCGCCGGTTCGTAAATAAGCAGCTCGCCAAACATTATGCCCCGCTATATGCCAATATGGATTATTGGATTATGCTAAAAGCACCTTCATTTGAGTGCGTTTACAGCTGGCGTTTAGAGCAAGAACAGAAGTTACGCCAGGTCCTTGCTGCAAACGACACTATTGTCGGTAGCAATGTAATGAGTGACGCTCAAATTTTTGACTTTATCCAATATTATCAACGGCTCACAGAACATGGGCTTGGTACATTACCGGACAAGTGCGATGTGGTATTTACCTTGAACGAACAGCGCAGAATAACTGCACAACAAGACAGAGGTGCACATGCTTAAACAACTGCTCGTATTTACTGACATGGATGGCACATTGCTTGATCATCATGATTATAGTTATGCGCCAGCACTTAATATGCTGGATATATTAAAGGGTAGGCACATTCCCGTGATACCCACCACCAGTAAAACCAAAGCTGAGCTAGATTCATTGATGGGAGACTTGCAACTAAATGGCCCCTTTATCGTTGAAAATGGCGCAGCGGTGTACGTCCCACAGCATGTTATTCAAAATCAGCCCAGTGACACATTAGCCAGTGAGGGCTTTTGGGTTAAAGCATTTGCTCAACCTCGCGAGCATTGGCTAGCGCTTATTGATGAACTTGCAGAAGAATTTGACGGCGAATTTTTGCAATTTTCAACGATGAGCGTTCAGCAAATAATGGAGCATACTGGGCTGGATGAATGCCACGCAAAATTAGCAAATTCGCGTATGTATAGCGAGCCCGTCAAGTGGATAGGCCCCCCCGAGCGTAAAACACAATTTGTCACCCAACTGCAGCAACTCGGCGCTACAGTATTGCAAGGAGGACGTTTTCTAGGGGTTTCCGGAAACTGCGATAAAGGCCAAGCACTACAATGGTTAGTGAGCGCATTTCAGACATCATTGGGGCACAAAGCGACCTTAAGTATCGCATTAGGAGACAGCGGTAATGATGTCGCTATGCTTGAAGCCAGTGATATAGCAGTGCGCATTAAATCACAATCCCATGCTTACCCTCCCCTAACCCGAACAGATAATGTTTTCGACAGCACGCTATACGGTCCATCTGGATGGAGCGAGTGCTTAACAAAAGTTTTAATTAATGAAGGGTAATGATTACTCACCATTATCGTTAATTTATATTTTATTTTTATCCTAGAACTAAAGGAATTATCATGGCTGACTTTTATCAAAACGGCATAGTTACCACGTTACATAATCTATCTGAGCGACCTGTAGAAGAATTAGAAAAAGAATTAGTTAGCTTTGCACGCAGACGCCCCATGGCCCTTATTTTGCCTTCGCTATTTTCAGAGCTAGAAGGCGAAGCCTTACCCCATATCGTATCAGAAATATCCAAAGTCCCTTATTTGTCTCAAGTTGTGATTGGCCTCGATCGTGCAGACAAAGAGCAATTTAAACATGCTTTAGGCTTTTTCGATAAACTTGGCCAAAACCACCGAATTTTGTGGAATGACGGCCCGCGTTTAAAAGCACTCGACAATGAATTATCTGAGTTGGGTCTTGCCCCGAAAGAATTGGGTAAAGGACGTAACGTTTGGTATTGCATGGGCTACATTCTTGCTACGGGAACTGCCGAGTCAGTTGCACTTCACGACTGTGATATTCTCACTTACGAGAGAAGTCTACTTGCACGACTTATCTACCCCGTCGCCAACCCACAATTTAACTATGAATTTTGTAAGGGCTACTACGCTAGGGTCGCTAACGGTAAAATCAACGGTCGTGTATCTCGGCTACTCGTTACACCTATGCTACGCGCTTTAAAACGCGTTATCGGCAATACTGATTATCTCGACTTCATGGATAGTTTTCGCTATCCCCTTGCCGGGGAATTCTCATTTAGACGAGATGTGTTGAACGATATACGTATTCCGAGTGATTGGGGGCTTGAAATTGGTGTGTTGTCAGAAATGCATCGAAACTATTCCAGCAATCGTTTATGTCAAGCTGACATTGCGAAAACCTATGACCATAAGCATCAGGATTTGTCTGCTGACAATGACGCCGGCGGCTTATCTAAAATGTCTATCGACATCACCAAAGCCATGTTTAGAAAGCTTGCCACTCAAGGTGAAACTTTTAACATGGAAACATTCCGTTCTATCAAGGCAACTTATTATCGCATCGCGTTAGACTTCGTCGAAACCTACCACAACGACGCCATTATGAACGGACTAAACCTCGATATTCATAATGAAGAAAAAGCGGTTGAATTATTCGCACAGAATATTATGAAAGCAGGCGAAAGCTTTTTAGATAATCCGATGGAAACGCCCTTCATACCAAGTTGGAACCGTGTCGTAAGTGCAATGCCCAATGTACTAGAACGCCTTAAAGACGCCGTTGAGCAAGACTATAACGAGTGTAAAGAATCTCTTTAGAACAATAAAAATTAATGGTGAAGCAATGCAAAGTACCTATAACCAATTAACTGAGTTAGTCGAACATCACTTGGCTGTTATTTATAATGACATCGAGTTAGCTCAATCCTATCAGGAAATAGCAAGTCAGTTGCTCGATACCATGGGCTTTAAAGAAGATGCGCACATGACTCCCCCATTGCGACATCACAACAATTGGACCCAAGAAGATGCAGTACTCATAACCTATGGCGATTCAATAGAATCGCCGGGAGAAAAACCACTAAGTACGCTTCACACGTTTTTAACCAACAGCTGCGCTAAGAATATAAACAGTGTGCATATATTGCCGTTTTTCCCTTACAGTTCCGATGATGGCTTTTCAGTGATCGATTATTCGAGCGTGAATGAATCATTAGGCGACTGGGAAGATATTAAGCGTATCGCTTCAGACTTCAGATTAATGTCAGATGTCGTCATTAATCACTGTTCATCACGAAGTGCTTGGTTCGATAATTTCATCAAGGGTGAAGGCCCTGGCAGTGACTTCTTCTTCACTGCTAGTCCAGATGAAGACTTGTCGAATGTCGTCCGCCCTCGCATCTCTCCGTTACTTCGAGAAACGGAAACGGCCAAAGGTATTGAACACGTTTGGTGTACATTTAGTCACGATCAAGTTGATTTTGATTTTCGTAATCCTAAAGTGCTGCAAACCTTTGTCTCTATTATTCGCCAGTATCTTGATAACGGGGTACGTATTTTCAGATTGGACGCCGTAGCATTTTTATGGAAAAAAATGGGTACGAGCTGCATAAACTTGGAACAAACCCACGAAGCAGTTCGATTGCTACGTACATTAATTGAATACGCACAACCTGATGCAATTATCATTACCGAGACCAATATCCCCAATCGCGAGAACCTTGCATACTTGGGAAATGCAAATGAAGCACACGCCATATACAATTTCTCGCTCCCGCCGTTATTGGTAAATACACTCATTACGGGTGACTGTCATTACCTTAAGTCTTGGTTAATGAGTATGCCGCCGGCCCAAAATGGTACGACATATTTTAACTTTATTGCCTCTCACGATGGCATTGGTCTTCGCCCTGCTGAAGGTTTGTTAGAAGATGAAGAACTCACTGTTTTGGTTAATACGATGCAAAACTTCGGCGGCAGAATATCTTGGCGAGCATCAGAAAATGGGCAACAAAAGGCCTATGAAATTAACATCGCCTTATATGACGCGTTGCAAGGCACCACCAAAGGGACAGACAAGTGGGGATTCCAACGCTTCATGTGTGCTCATGCCATTATGTTGGGTCTTGAAGGAATACCAGGCATTTATATTCATAGCTTGTTAGCCACAAGCAACGATTATGAGCGCGTAAAAAACACCAGTCATAATCGCGCGATAAACCGCCATAAGTGGCAATATGATGCGTTGCAAGAACAACTGGAATCCCCTTACTCGCAACACCATCGTGTATTAAATGCAATGGGTGACTTACTTACTATTCGTCGACAGCAAGTCGCTTTTCATCCAAATGCGACTCAGTTTACCTTGCAATTAGGCAGCAAGATCTTTGGGTTTTGGCGCCAGAGCATCGATAGACGTCAAAGTATATTTTGCCTAAGCAACATATGTGATGAGACACAAGAAGTGCATCTAAGTGATATAAACTTAGTAGGCACTGATGAATGGATCGATCTCATCACGAAACAGCCTATTTATGCAACGGATTGCAGCCTAGAGCTCGCTCCGTATCAAACGATGTGGATCAGCAACTTACCTAAACGATAGGCGTCAATGTACGCTTCGCGCTTGTTGTCTTATGTGACGTTGCTTTGTAAGACACAATGTAATAAACGGTGTGATGAAATGCGCGGTTTGGTAGCCAGCATTTCGCACCGCGGATCCTTATTCATTTTGTCGCTTTTAGGCTACGCGTAGCGCATTTGCTTCGTTATAACCCACTGTTTTAACTAAGTTTTTAATTAATCCCGTCTATTGTGTAACTGTATGAGCACAATAAATTACCCATCTTTTTTTACATCTCATTGATAACACGTCCGCTCGAACTTAAGTCATTGTATTTTATGTGATTTTATCAGTTGGCACAATCCATGTAATAGCCAGATTATATTCACGCTAACGTCGAACAGTGGCTTGCTTGTCCTCGTTTGCGATGAATGATTTAGCATTGCCGGTCGCCAGTTCAGTAAGTTTAAAACATGCTGAAAAAGAGCGTCAAAAGAGCGGCAAAAAACGAAAACCTAGCTACATTATTTAGCCATAAGGAATCGACAAAATGAAAAATTTAGTTGTTGTAACCAGTCTTATTTTCGCCTCTGCAAGTGTAATAGCGCAGGACGATTTACTGGAAGCATTAGATACCGACAATGATGGCCGTATTAGCTTAGAAGAAGCGTCTGCGGATGCTGCGCTATCGTCTGTATTTACCGAACTAGATGTCAACAAGGATGGTTATCTAAGTGCAAGTGAGCTTGAAAATTAGTCGAGCGGTTCGAATAGTATTAGCGTCTAAATGAACAACCGACATACTTTTAATAACGAGGAGAAACAAATGAGAAAACCAATTATTGCCTTAGCTATTGCCATGACCTCTATGGGCGCAATGGCCGCTACTGATATTTTCGCTGCGTTAGATGTTAACGAAGACAATATGCTTAGTGCCAAAGAGGCTAGCATCGATACAACCTTGGCAACGATATTTAACGACTTGGACAGTAACAAAGACGGTTTCGTTTCCAAGAAAGAGTTCAGTGTATTGGAACAACAATAACGCTTGATTCGCGCTAGATTAAAGGAGAAAAGCCTCCTTTAATCTAGGTGATCTCACGATCAGAGACACTGCCTATAGCGATCGCACTGCTTAAATACTATTACAACTATTCGCTATTCCCACGAAACAACCAATTTTCCCATAGTGTCATTGCGTTCAAGTCGCTCATGCGTTAGCCCTATTTCATTGATAGAATATTGGGTATCAATGACCGGCCTTAAGGCACCACTTTCTAAATCGGCAAAAAATTTCTGGCAAAAATCCGAAATAAGTGAAGATTTATATTCATCACTTCGACTGCGTAACGTCGAGCCTGTTATGGTTGCGCGTTTAGAAAGCATTAACGCCATATCCAACTTATCCGCGAACCGTCCAGCTAACATTGCCAAATATACGATCTTGCCATCATTATTAAGTATTTTAAGATTGCGATTAACATAGTCTCCCGCCACAAAATCAATGATGACATCTACCCCGCCCTGTTCAAAGCACTCGGCAAAGTTTTGCGTTTTATAGTTAATTAAACGGTCAGCTCCGTACTTTTCACACTCGGCCAGCTTCTTCTCACTAGACGCGGTCACACTTACATGGCAACCGTCTGCTTTTGCTAATTGAATAGCCGCTAAACCTACTGCGCTTGCCCCCGCATGAATTAACACCCTTTGTCCCGATTTGAGACCTCCCACTTGAAACAGGCTTTGGTAGGCTGTTAGGAAAACTTCTGCTATTCCTGCTGCGCTCGGCATATCAACATTTTTAGGTTTAGGCATTAGGTGACTGGCATTTACCGCCACGTATTGTGCATAACCGCCCCCCGCCACAAGAGCGAACACTTTATCTCCCAGTTGCCAACGAGAGGCAGTCGTTTCTTCTGCTTCAGCTATTTCTACAACCTCTCCTGACACTTCAAGCCCTAAAATAGAACTTTCGCCACGAGGAGCTGGATATTTTCCTTGTCGTTGTAACGTATCAGCACGGTTAATACCAAAGCTATGCACCTTTACTAACACTTGTCCCTGTTTGAGCGTAGGTTTTGTAGTATCATTAACAAAAAGCGTGTCTGCTGCTGTTCCTTCTTCAAAATCGATAAATTGCATGAATTCTCCGTCGAATTTCTTGTTTAATTTGACGCACGTTGATGTGAACTTACACCACGCTCATCTACTTTAATTTTGTATGTTGGAAACCACCGAACTATGTCATCACGCGTTACACTACACCCAGGTCGAGAAAAATCTTTATTACGTCGTCACCCTTGGATTTTTGCCAGTGCAATTGAAAGCACCAAAGGACGCATGAATCTTGGCGATACTGTCGATGTATATAGTCATGAAGACGTTTGGTTAGGTCGTGGTGCCTATTCCCCACATTCTCAGATACAAGTAAGAATATGGACATTTACGCAAAATGAAAGTATCGACAATGGTTTTTTTCAGCGGCGCATTGCTACTGCTCAGCAATCTAGAGAAGAACTCATTAAACGGCACGGCTTAACTGGCTACCGTCTCATTGCTGCTGAGTCTGATGGACTACCTGGGGTGACCATCGATATCTATGCCAATGTAATAGTCTGTCAATTGTTATCAGCGGGAGCTGACAAACATAGAGATAAAATAGTATGGGCACTCAAAGCGCAATTTCCTGATTACGCTATTTATGAAAGAAGTGACGTCGCAGTACGCAAAAAAGAAGGTTTAGAAGAAATCACTCAAGTACTGGCTGGCGATATTCCAAACGAAGTCATTATTGAAGAGAATGGCGTAAAAATAATCGTTAACGTCAAGCAAGGCCACAAGACGGGCTTTTATTTAGATCAGCGAGATAACCGTGCAATAGCCGCGCAATATGCAAAAGATCGCGATGTACTAAACTGCTTTTGTTATACAGGTACCTTTGGTAGCTATGCGCTTGCCGCAGGGGCCAACAGTGTCACTAATCTGGATGTGTCAGACTTAGCCTTAGAGACGGCCAAGCGAAACGTAGAAATCAACCAGTTAGATAATTCAAAATGTGAGTTTATTAATAACGATGTGTTTCAAGCATTGCGTGAATATAAAGCGCAATCGAAACAATTTTCACAGATCATACTCGACCCTCCAAAATTTGTAGACTCTAAAGCATCCCTCAATAGAGCGTGCCGTGGCTACAAAGATATTAATATGTTAGCGATGCAAATTATGGAACCAGGCGGCATTCTCGCGACCTTTAGCTGCTCTGGGTTAATGCCATTTGATTTATTTCAGAAGGTTGTTGCTGATGCCGCGTTAGACGCTGGCCGTGAAGTGCAAATTATTCAGCGCTTGTCTCAGGCTGGCGATCATCCTGTGTCAACAAACTATCCTGAAGGGTTTTACCTGAAAGGCTTGATTTGCAAAGTACTTTGACCATAAAAAGTGCTTTCGCCACAAAAAGAGTGCTCTGCACAAAAAGTACTATAACGCCTGATAGCGCTAGCTGAAAAGCGAGCGCTTATAGTGTGTTTGTCATCAGACTTTATATTCGTTAACACGAGCCAGTTAACGATGCTGACCACTTAGCCCACTAATTCATTTCAGTTATTTCGACGCCTATTACGCAAGTTGCATCATCATTACATTCAGAGCGCACCACGCGAGCCTTTGCCGATAATGAAGGGATTTGACTATTAGTAGATTCAATATAAACATCCACCGCGGTGCCAATTTCGACTGATTGCTCTTCAACCTCAAATGACATGCCAGTCGCACTAATATCCTTACATACAGCGTGCAACGTACGACTCGACTCATCGTCGTTAACCACTATCTCGCAGGCTGAGTTAACCATCATGCGAAAAAAATTACGTTTGTCGTTGTAGCCTAACATCAAAAATTCCGTCCTAGTTTATTGCCTACTCTGTGTTTATAGGGCGCGGATTAAGCAATGTCAACGGACTTTGCGTGATCCACTATTTAAATCCATGTATTTCAAAATAAACGCGTTAAATTGAGTCTAATTGATTCATTATACGCTTAGTCGATATTGGCATAGCAGTGCCTAATTGCTGAGCAAAAAATGACACTCTGAGTTCTTCAATCATCCAGCGTACTTCTTTCAATTCTTGCGGAACTGGGGCGCCGGCAGGAATTTTTTGGCATTTCTTGGTATATTCACTAGCCGCCTTTTCTACGTTTAATTGATGTAACCTATCTTTTGTAGGGTCAATGACCAATTTGTCTATTCGACGCGCTATCCCTTCAATATACCTTTGCCAATCATTTAAACGTTCGGCGCCAATATCACTTACAAAGCCGTTAAACACCAAACTATCGAGATGTTGTTTAATATCTCCATACGCATTGATCATTGTCATAGGCACATTGCCTTTCATTTTCTTCTTGATTTGGTGTGCTTTGGTTAAGCCTGTTTCTACTTTTTGCGCTATCGCCAACACCCTATCGTTAATCTCTGCACGGACATGCTCACAACACGCTTCAAAAGCCTCTGCCGTGCGAATATCACCGTGACGCGCTCGATATTGCGCGAGTAATTCATCGATTGCGGCGGCTATCACATCGTCAATCAACGCTGCTATCTTACCAAACGGATTAAAATACAGCCCAAGCTTGGCTTTGTTAGGCAGTTTTTTATGCAGGTATTTAATGGGCGATGGAATAGACAATGAAACTAATCGTCTTAATCCGAGTTGGTGAGCTTGCTCTGCCATATGAGGTTTATCGAATAACTTAATGGCTACGGCGTTTTTCTCAGCAACTAATGCAGGATACGCTTTCACATCAAAGCCGGTTTGCTTACTAATATATTCTGTTGGTAATTGCTCAAAGTCCCACTGAGTTATACCTGTTTTCTCTAAGCCTGGTTTTGCTATTTTACTAAGGCTCTGTTTCACTTTTCCTTGCAATTCGTGCTGTAAAGCCAGTAAATCTCGTCCTTGCCTAATAACCTTATTTTTGTCATCCAGCACTTTGAAATTAAAGCGTAAATGAGACGGTAGACTATCCACCTGCCAATCTTCTAATTCAATGTCGACGCCAGTCATACGCTTTAATTTATGGCTCAGTGCGCCTAGAAAACCTACTGCATGACCTTTTTTATCTACCGGTGATATATCCGCTAAACATGCTTCAGCATAATTAGGTGCAGGCACAAAATTGCGTCTAAGTCGCTTTGGAAGCGATTTGATCAGTGTCACAATCAGCTCATGACGAAGTCCTGGTACTAACCAATCGAACCCATCTATAGATAATTGGTTTAACAGCGAAAGCGGTACTAGTAAATTAACGCCATCATCGATATCAGTAGGATTGAAGTGATAATCAAGACGCAGGGTTAAATTTCCTTGTTGCCAGGTTTCGGGAAAATCATATTCATGTGATTTAACTGGCGAGTTCTTCAGTAACATTTGCTTTGAGTAAGTCAGCAAATCTGGCTTGCTGGTTTTGGTTTTACTCCACCATTTTTTAAAACTGGCTTCGCTACATACATGAGCGGGAATATGCTGGGCGTAAAACTCGACTAAGGCTTCTTCATCTACAAGTAAATCACGACGCCGGGTTTTATCTTCCAGCCCCTTAATTTCATCCACTTCCAGCTGGTTTTCTGTTAAGAAATCATCGTTAAGTTTGGTATCTTGATTAACCAAGGCTTCTCGTATAAACAATTCACGACTAACAACAGGGTCAATTTGGCTGTAAGCAACGCGACGTTTGCTCACCAAAGGCAAACCGTACAAAGTCACGCTTTCAAATGCTTGCACAGCACCTTGTTTTTTTGACCAATGAGGTTCACTGTAACTGCGCTTGATTAAATGTGGAGCAAGCGATTCTAACCACTGGGGTTCAATTTTTGCGCCCATACGGCCAAACAAGCGAGAAGTATCAACCAGCTCTGCGACCATTAACCATTTCGGGCTTGCCTTAGCGATACCCGACCCAGGGAACAACATGAAGCGGCTGTTACGTGCACCAAGATATTCTTTGTCTTTATCTTTATTACCAATGTGCGATAGCAGCCCAGAAGCCATTGCCTGATGTATCCCTTGATAGTCAGTATCTGATTGACTGATACTAAATCCCAGCTCGGCAATCGATTTCTTTAGCTGACTCACAATATCTTGCCATTCACGCATACGTAAATAGTTAATGAAGTTTTGCTTACACCATTTACGCAATTGATTGTTGGTGAGCTCGACCTGCTTGTCTTTAAATGCTAACCATAATGTTAATAGCGCAAGAAAATCTGAATCTTTATTGGCGAATGCTTGATGTTTTTCATCTGCGGCTTGTCGCTTATCTTGCGGGCGCTCTCTTGGGTCTTGAATACTTAATCCAGCGGTAATCACCAATACATCACGTAAGCTATTTTGTTTTTCCGCTTCTACAATCATGCGGGCATAACGTGGATCTATCGGCAATCGCGCCATTTGTCGGCCAATCGTTGTTAACGTTAACCGCCCAGTGTTTTTTGCCACTCCCCCTAGCTCTTCGAGCAGGTTAAAACCGTCATTTATGCTGCGTGAGTCGGGCATTTGTACAAAAGGGAATTCATCAATTTTGCCAAGCCCTAATGCCATCATTTGCAGAATGACCGAAGCGAGGTTGGTTCTTAATATCTCAGGATCAGTAAAATCGTCCCGATTGTTATAATCGTCTTCACTGTATAAACGTATGCAAATCCCGTTTGACACACGACCACAGCGTCCTGCTCTTTGATTAGCAGATGCTTGCGAAATGGGTTCAATCGGTAACCGCTGAACTTTGCTGCGCACGCTGTAGCGAGAAATTCGCGCCGTACCAGGGTCGATAACGTATTTTATGCCCGGAACGGTTAATGAGGTTTCCGCAACATTCGTGGCAAGTACGATCCTTCTGCCCGAATGCGACTGAAATATCTTATTCTGTTCAGCTGCCGATAGCCTTGCATACAATGGCACCACTTCTGTGTGTCTAAACTTTTGCTGTGTTAGTGCATCAGCTGTATCTCGGATGTCTCGCTCACCGCTTAGAAACACCAGAATGTCGCCTTGACTATGGTTACCAAGCTCATTTACCGCATCGATGATTGCTTGTGTTTGGTCTCGGTCGTTTTCACCTTCATCATCAACTAGCGGTCGGTAGCGCATTTCCACCGGGAAAGTGCGACCGCTTACTTGAATGATGGGTGCTTTGTCGAAATGGTTTGAAAAACGCTCCGGATCAATCGTAGCCGAGGTAATAATGAGTTTTAAATCGGGCCGTTTGGGAAGTAATTGTTTTAATATCCCGAGTATAAAATCGATGTTAAGACTACGTTCGTGGGCTTCATCGATAATAATGGTGTCATACTGATTGAGAAACCTATCTTGTTGGATTTCGGCAAGTAAAATACCGTCAGTCATCAATTTCACATAGGATCGTTCATTAACCTGATCTGAAAAACGAATTTTAAAACCGACTTCATTGCCCAGTTCACTGTTTAACTCTTGAGCAATTCGTGTTGCAACGCTTCTCGCTGCAAGGCGTCTTGGTTGAGTATGACCAATCAAGCCGTTAACACCGCGGCCTAACTCCAAACAAATCTTAGGGATTTGGGTTGTTTTTCCTGAGCCCGTTTCCCCAGCGATAATCACGACTTGATTATCACGAATAGCATCTGAAATTTTATCTTTTTGTTCAGTGACCGGTAAATCGGGATATTCTACCTTTGGAAGGTTTGCTTGCCTTTGTTCTTTTAACAATATCGAGCGCTCAATATCTTTACTTAGCTTAGCAAGCGCTGGATTTTTCTTGTTTGATTCGAATCGCTGAATTTGCTTAAAGCGACGTTGAAAACGGAAGCGATCTGACGTCATGCATAATGACGTCAGTTCGTTTAACTGGGAATAAGTGAACGGAGCTATTTCCGTTTCAGGCACATGTGAAGACAATAAAATTTGCTCATACTAGGGGACAACCATAATGGGAGTAGATCCTAGAAGAATGAGTATTTAAATACTAGTGCCTGTACCGTAAAAGCGTTAAAAAAGCCTAGCCAGCAATACGATAACCATCCCTAAGCTGCATGTCGATTGCATTTAATAACTGTGAGCGATTTATCGTTCCCATTAAATACCCATCATCATCTACTATCGGATACACTTTTGGCTTAGCGACCAGCATTTTCTGCGCTTGTTCTATCACAGACACATAAGGACGAATTGATATAACTTCGGTCTGCATAATGTCCTTCACTCTGCACACTTGCTCTCGGTAATAGCTAGATTCAATCATTTGTACTAAACAATCTTGTTCAGACAGAAAACCGACGACTTTATTGTGATCATCGACTACAGGCCCCCCTGTTTGACCACTTTGTAACAAACGTTCTACCGCCTCGGCTACCGACATTTCAATGGAAAATGTCACTGGGCGGCAATTCATATAATCGCTGACACGTAATGATTGCATAAATACTCCAAAGGTGAACTACCATTTGTACAACAATTTGTTAACACACACTTAAAGTTAAGCACAAACCGCCATTTTTAATAGGGTTAACCGATACAACTTTAGTATGTTGAAGATAATTAAATACAATGTTCAATCAAATTACATAGTTATGAGCAAAAAACAGGGTTTAATTTGAGTTTGCAGGATAATTCTGTTGAGATCGTCATAGAATGAAAACGATAAGGAATACTGTGTCCACACCCTCTATTTACTGGCACGATTATGAAACCTGGGGCGTCAATCCGCAAAAAGATCCCGCTTGTCAGTTTGCCGGCATCCGCACGGATCTTGATTTAAATATTATTTCCCAGCCTTTGATGATATTTAACCAAATTCCAAACGACTATTTACCTCATCCTCAGGCTTGTTTAATCACCGGCATTACACCGCAACACAGCTTGCGTGATGGCATGATTGAGCCTGAATTTATTGAAAAAATACATCATGAATTCTCCCAAGCAGAAACCTGTGTCGCGGGCTACAACAATATTCGTTTTGATGATGAAGTAACACGCTACACCTTATACCGTAACTTCTATGATCCGTACGAACGGGAGTGGCGAAACGGTAATAGTCGCTGGGATATAATCGACGTAGTAAGAGCGTGTTATGCCCTTCGCCCTGACGGTATTGAGTGGCCATTAAAGGAAGATGGCAGCCCAAGTTTTAAGCTAGAAGATTTAAGTAAGGCAAATAATATTGAACATTCAGCTGCGCATGATGCTATGTCAGATGTCCACGCAACTATTGGCGTAGCGAAGCTCGTTAAAACCGCCCAGCCTAAACTGTATGACTACCTATTTAATTTGCGACTTAAGAAAAATGTTATCGCATTAATTGATACACAAGCTCATACGCCCCTTGTGCACATTTCATCAAAATTGCCTGCAATCAATGGTTGCTGCACGTGGGTGGCACCGATTGCTCAGCATCCTACTAATAAAAACGCCTTTATTATGCTGAATCTTTCACTCGATATTCAGCCATTGCTCGACTTATCAGTAGAAGAAATTATTCAAAAGTTATATACGCCTTCAAACATGCTTGATGAGGGTGAACAAAGGCTACCCATAAAATTAGTGCATGTGAATAAAAGCCCAGTGCTTGCTCCGGCCAAAACATTAAATGAAGAAAATGCGGCCAGACTAGGTATAGATCGCCAAGCCTGCTTGCAAAACCTACAGTTACTCAAGCAACACCCTGAGTTAGTTGAAAAGCTCATTAAGGTTCACCATTCCAATACAGAGCATGTTCCCCAAGAAGCTGATCACTCGCTATACAGCGGTGGTTTCTTCAGCCCTAAAGATCGCGCTCTAATGGACCAAGTGCGACAAAGCACACCTGAGCAGCTAGCAGATTTAGCCTTACCGTTTGAAGACTCACGGTTAGACAACCTACTGTTCTATTATAAGGCACGTAATTTTCCTACTTCGTTAAATGATCAGGAAATGCAGCGCTGGCAAAACCATCGTAAGTTCCGCTTGTTAGATGACTCGTCCCCATCAAGCATCACAATGTCGGATTATGTGCAGACGTTAGAGCTTCTGTGTGAACAATATCATTCGAATAGCGATAAATTGGCCATACTTAAAGCGCTATATACATACGCTGAACAACTTTGAGTTGGAAATTAACCGAGGTATAGTCAAAATTACATCATGCAATTTTGAGTATGACCGATAAGTGAGTATGAATTACAGTGCGTTTGTGTAGCAGTCTATGCATTCGTAAAGTCTGTATGTTTTTTATATTGAAAATGTTAGGTGGTTAGGATGCAAGGAGTTACCTTAAAACTTGATGAGTCAGGTACACATTTAAGTGCTGTCTCTTATACACATCTCCGAGCCCACGAGACGCTACGCTATCTCG
>OLGX01000045.1_pt1 | contig 89724 bp, 78 predicted proteins | sample 1609451 | NCBI WGS metagenome assembly OLGX01 (sample SAMN05416834, study PRJEB24817) | seawater metagenome | isolation source: Sea water | place: Canada:Atlantic | collected 2013-07
TCCCCATAAATAGGCGATAACGCAGCATAAATGCCAAACATGCGCTGCCCTTCGGGTTCTGCCTAGGGGCGATAAACTCTTTGTTACTCGGTTTTTACTTAGTCCACTAAGTTACAAACCTCGCGCCGCGATTTAATCGCCCCTAGATTGAACAAATTTCAATCCGCAAAGATCAACACGCCCTAGTATTTAACCGTTACCTAGGAGCAAAATAATGAAATTTAGCTACGTAAACCCAACACTTATTCAGTTCGGCCAACAGCAAATTGCATCAGTAACCGATTTGATCGCAAAAGATCAAAAAGTTTTAGTAGTGTACGGCGGCGGTTCTATTAAAAAGAACGGCGCGTACGACCAAGTTGCAGCGGCACTTGAAGGTTTTGATTGGGTAGAGTTCTCAGGTGTTGGTGCCAATCCAACAATTGAAGTGTTAGACCAAGCAGTAAAAATTTGTAAAGAACAAAATATCGACTTTGTATTAGGTGTAGGCGGTGGCTCTGTAATTGACGGCGTTAAATACATTGCAGCGTCGGCAGTTTATGATGGCGAAGGTTGGGATATCCCTACTGGTAAGCATACTATTACTAGCGCATTACCAATCGGTGCAATATTAACATTACCTGCAACGGGTTCTGAGTCTAATCAAAATTCAGTTGTGAGCAAAGAAGCAACGAAGCAAAAACTACCGTTTGCATCACCAAAAGTGCTACCAAAGTTCGCGATTATGGACCCTGATGTAATGAAAACATTACCGCAGCGCCAACTTGTGAATGGTTTAGTAGATGCATGGGTTCATACGTGTGAGCAGTACCTAACATTCCCTGAAACAGCATTGGTTCAAGAAGGTTACGCAGAGGCACTTTTAAGAACGCTTAAAACGCTGGGCGATAACTTTGAAAACCAAGACGATGCATGGCGTGCAAACCTTATGTGGGGAGCAAACCAAGCACTTAATGGTTTAATTGGTTCTGGTGTATCGCAAGATTGGGCAACACACATGATTGGCCATGAGCTTACAGCTGCTTACGGTGTTGATCATGCACGTTCACTGGCTATTGTTCAGCCTTCTTTACTACGTAACCAATTTGCAGTTAAAAAAGCGAAGCTAGAGCAAATGGGTAAAAACGTATTTGGTCTTGCGCAATCGGATGATTTAGCAGAGCAAACAATTCAAGCAATTGAAGCGTTTTACCACAGCTTAGATGTAGCCACTGTGCTTACTGAACATGGCGGTGACAAAGCAGCTGCAGTAGAAAACGTACTTGCTAAGCTTGAAGCTCACGGCATGGTAGCCCTTGGTGAAAACCAAGCAATTACACTTACACAAAGCCGCGAAATTTTAGAGCAAGCAATTGCTTAAGCGCTAAAAGTAATACAAAACTAAAAGCCGCTAGCGTTTACGTTAGCGGCTTTTTTATGCATAAAATAAATTAAAAACACTGTGTTTATAATTAACCAATAATATCGGTATTAATGTTTTAAAATGATGATAGTAAACTGTGTTCATCGGTTAGCAAAACTAACACCTTATAAATTTACACAGGATAAAAACTCATGACACTACTACAAAAAATATTAAACTCTAAAGCAGGCGCAGCAGCACTTATTTTACGTGTACCAGTCGGTTTAATTTTAGCTGCGCACGGCGCGCAAAATTATTTGCTTGGTTTGGCGGTTACGGCCTTGAAGGCACAGGGCAGTGGATGGCAAGTATTGGCTTAGAGCCAGGTTACTGGTTAGCTTTAATGGCAGGCAGCGCTGAATTTTTTGGCGGCATTGCATTAGCACTTGGTTTATTAACACGCCCAGCAGCCGTAGTTACTGCGTTTACAATGTTGATTGCAATATTTAGTGTACACATTAACAATGGTTTATTTATGGCTAACAACGGTTACGAGTACGCACTTACGTTATTAGTTGCAACTGCAGCGCTTGCTATTCAAGGTGCAGGTAGCTTTTCGGTTGATAGTGTTATTGCTAAAAAACTAGCTGATAAATAACGTTTATAGTTAAAAAAATAGCGGCTAATTTAGCCGCTATTTTTGTATGGATTAAGCATTATTTTACTTAACCGAAAAAGTTAAAGAGTAGTTGTGCTGTGTTTGCTCAAGTAAATATTCTTTATGGGTACTTGGGCTCCACGAATCATCGCCGCCAACCCCCATATGTTGATGATCAATATGGACATGTAAGCAATCATCAGCTACTAGCTCATTGGTGTGCTTTGCTTGCGTTAACATGCTTTGAGAGTATTCACTGGCGGCAAATAAAAACGCACCGGTTACGGTCAAATTATTAATGCTAAGTAATTGGCAATCACTACGCACGCCGTTATCGGTTGGGAATATATACGGTGTATGTAGCTCATTATGTTGCGCGCTGTAATAACCTAAACGCGCAGCCGCTTTGCGATCTGGGTAGTTTTCAAATGGCCCTAAACCAAGCCAATTTACTTGTGTATCGCTTTGTTTATTAAGCGTTGTACTTAACCCTATGCGTGGCATGGGTGGCAAAGTGTCGTTGAGTTGTACATCAACATTTAAGTTAATTTCACCTGTATTATTAAGTGTATAAAGCCAAGTTGTTTTTGCTTGTACTGCGCCATTAAATTCATAACTAAACACACAGGTAATACGTATATCTTTGTTTGATTGCACGACTTCAAACAAGCGACATGTGCGCTGCCACTTGCCAATACCCGCTCTTAGCCAGCGCGCTTCCCATGCGTTAGGGTCTAGATTGTCTACTTCGCTTACGCCTATGTCGTTATCAAGCGGGGCGCGGTAAAAATTATCAACTAGTGGACTTTTAATAACGTGGGTTTGATTGTGTAGCCATTGCTCAATAAGGCCTGATTGGCTATTAAACACGAGTTTAAAGGTATCGCCTTCAATACTTAGCTGTGTATCGGTCTCACCAATATTTAGTGTGCCATGTGCTGAAGCGTTTAGAGTGGGCTTAAAGGTATCAGCGCTTAAACTTTGGCTATTTATAAGTTTAAATTGCTCGGTGTTTAATACATGCTCGGCACTTGCAAAGCTTGAGTCGTTAAGCAGTGCTACATCTAAATTAAGGTGATATTGCGCACCGGCTTTAAACACCGTTTTTGTATTAACAGTTAGCGTTTGCGTACTTTGCGGGGCAATATTAATGATTTGCTCGCCTTGCTCTATACATTGGCCATTTTCTATTAACTGCCAAACCAGTTTTTCGTTATCGGTTGCCCTAAATACATAATCACTAAATACATCAACGGTATAGTGGTTTTGAGTTTGCTCGCGCAGCGTAAATTGTAAATGTTGTTGGCTGTATTTAGCTTCAAACAGGCTAGGGTGCGGCGTACGATCTGGAAATAATAAGCCGTTTATACAAAATTGGCGGTCGTTTAGTTCATCACCAAAATCGCCACCGTAAGCCCAATAATGCTTACCGTTTTCATCAGTTTTAGATAAACCTTGGTCTACCCAATCCCAAATAAAGCCACCTTGCAGGCGCGGGTACTCTCTAAATGCTTGCCAGTAATCGTCAAAGCTACCTAGGCTGTTACCCATTGCGTGTGCGTACTCACATAAAATGAGAGGACGGGTTTCGCCTGGTAGGCTTAGCCACTTTTTAATAGAGTATTTAGGTACTGCGTCATCGGCAAGGTGGGTATCTACACGGGCATACATAGGGCAAATAATATCGGTTGCGGTGGTATTTGCGCCGCCACCTTCGTATTGCACTGGACGCGATGGGTCAAAGCTTTTTGACCAACCGTACATAGCATCGTGGTTGGCACCGTGCCCGCATTCGTTCCCCAGTGACCAAATAATAATAGAGGCGTGGTTTTTATCGCGCTCAACCATTTGTGTATAGCGCGACATAAATGCACCAGCCCACTGCGGATCGCTTGCAAGCCTACCCATAGGAAACATACCGTGGGTTTCTATATTGGCCTCGTCCACTACGTATAAACCTAGCTCGTCGCACAGCTCGTAAAAACGCGGGTGGTTAGGGTAGTGAGCAGTACGTACAGCATTAAAGTTATTTTGCTTCATTAGCTTAATATCTTCAATCATGTCGGCGGTGCTCACTGTGTGGCCGTTTTCAGGGTGATGTTCGTGGCGGTTAACACCGCGAATTAGTAGCGGTTTGCCGTTTAAGCAAAGCTGCCCGTTAAGCATTTCTACTTTTCTAAAGCCAATGTTATAGGCTTCGGCGTCTACGGTTCTGCCTTGCTCATCTAACAGGCTTACAACACAGCGATATAAGGTCGGGGTTTCGGCGGTCCACTTTTTAGGGCTTTGTATATCAATTGTTTGAAATACGACATCGCTCCAACCGCCTTTTTCATCAACGCGTTTATTGTTAGTGCTTTGTATTTGTGGCTCACACAATGCTTGTTCACCATCAAAAACCTGTACTGCTACTTGGTAGTTATTTGGCGCATCTATTGCGGTTTTTATATGCAAAGTCGCATCGCGGTAGCATGCGTCTAAATCTGGGGTTATAAATACATCGCGTATTTGGTGTTGCGGTTTGGTAAGTAAATTAACATCGCGGAATATACCACTTAGCCACCACATGTCTTGATCTTCTAAGTAACTGCCATCGCTCCAGCGAATAACCATAACCGCAATGTGGTTGGTGCCAGCCACTAACAGTTCGCTTAAATCAAATTCGCTTGGTAAGCGGCTATCTTGCGAGTAGCCCACCCATTGACCGTTACACCAAAGATGAAACGCCGAGTTTACGCCTTCAAAAATAATATGGTTTCGCTGAGCTAATTGATCCGCCGTAATAGTAAACTCAGTGCGGTAGCAACCCGTTGGGTTATCGCTAGGAACAAAAGGCGGGTTTACGGCAAAGGGGTATTTAACATTGCAATAAATAGGTTTATCAAAGCCGTGTAATTGCCAGTTAGAAGGCACAGGAATACTTTGCCAGTCGTTGGCGAGTGTTTCACTTAGTAATGACTCATCAACCGCTTCGGGCTTATCAAATAATTTAAAATTCCATTGGCCGTTTAAACTTTGTTTTTGTGATTGCGTGTTTGTACGGGCATGGTCAACGCTTTTAAAACCATTAAGTGGGCTGTGCGCTTTTACTTGATTAACTTGCACCGAAATTGGGTTTTCCCAATCGCGGCGGTTAATTATGTGCTGTAGTGAGTTCATTAGTGTCCTATTGCATGTGTGGCAATTATAGTGGCTTAAATATAGCTAAAATAATGCGTTGAGGTTATGCTTAAAGCTCTCTTTTATTTATCCAAAACTATCATTTTAAATTATGCGCAACACCATTAAAGATGTACTCGATATTGGCCCAGAGTGTACAGAGCGGTTTATTGATTTAAACACGCTTTCGCAAATGCCAAGCCTTGAAATAGAGCTGGCAGGTTGCTCAAATTTATTGGGCGATTATTGTGTTGCGCGTACTAACCCGCTTGAACACACTTTGTTTTATACTTTGGGTGGTCAGGGCTCGCTTAAAACCATTAATAACCAATATCCATTAGTCGAAAATAGCTTAGCTATATTGCCAGCACGGCAAAGTTTTGAGGTTGAAATAGCAAGCGAAAAGTGGGATGTGATTTGGCTAAATCTTGCAAATACCAAGCGTTGGCAGCATTTAAATTTAGCGCACGCTAAGGTATTAACTGATCAACAATTAACACCACTGCACTTAGCAATGGAGCTTTTATACAGCGAAGGAAATGCGACTTTGTGTGAAGGCGTAATGCCTATTTTAAGTCATTACTTAAATACTACGCTTCAAAGCGAGCCACAAATAGGCGGGCAAAACAGATTAACCAGCTTGTTTTTAGAGGTAGAAGAGCGCCTGCAATTTGATTGGACAATAGAGGCTATGTGCAAACAAGTACATTACTCAGCACCGCATTTACACCGGTTATGTCAGGCACAATTTGGCAAAAGCCCTATGCAGCAGCTTATTTATTTACGTATTAAACGGGCTAAAAACTTGCTTTTAAATACCCGCTGGCCAGTCGCCCATATTGCCGCTTACGTGGGGTACCCTAATATATTTAATTTTTCAAAACGGTTTAAAAAATCAGTGGGCGTGTCACCCACTGAGTTTAGAAAAAAGTTTGTTTAAACATTTTAATTATATTGAAACAGGTTATCCCAGCGCTCATCCAAAATAGTTTTTGCATGGTCTAGGCTTATAGCGCTATACACATCGTTAGTGCAGGTTACTAAACGCATCCGGGTGAGCTTTTCAAGCGCATCGCTAATTTCAAAGTCGAGTTCGCATTTATACTTTGTTTTAAACCACGCCTCTATTTGCTCATCAAGCATTTGTGCGCTTAAGCCACTTTTAGATTTTAATAAAAACGTATAGGCAAGCAGAGCTTCTTTTATGTCTTCTTCTTCGGCGGCGTCTATAAGGGTATGAAAAACACCAGCGTTGTTATCAAGATTTTTAAAGTAAAGGTTATCACTAAGGGCTTTCATAAATTTAATTTTACGGTTTTTAAATTTACTCCACTCTTTAAAAATAAAGCTGCCAAATACTCCCATGCCAATGGCAAAGGTAATAAAGTGTTGCTGGGTCATTTCTACGGCTTTATCTGTAAAGCCCCCCCAAAAAGCAAACAAAGCAAATAATAATAATATTGATGCGCCTAGCTTTGTAATTAAAACCACGGCACCGCCAATTAAAGCCGATGAGCCAATAATCACCTTATCAATAGGGCGCATACGTACTTCGCTATTAGGAAATAGCATTTCAAGGTCGGCTTTGGGTACATTTTGAAACAGCTTAACGATGGTCGAGCTTGGCTCAAACCCTAAAGGCGTTTTATTTTTAGCGTCAAAGTGGGCTTTATCTTTAAAACGAATAAACACCGCAACGCGGTCGTAATTAGTAAAGTGCAGTGGCTTTTTACGAAGCCCCCAAAAGCTGGTTATGGTTTCAGTGAGCTGCGACTCGCCGCGGCGATAAAAAACCACTTCTTCAAAGTCGTCAAACTCCACCTCAAGGCGCACTTTAAAAAGGGATTCTTCGTTGAGCGCATCTTGTAAATCTTGATTAGTAATTACTTCAAAGTTAGCGGCGTTTAAAACTTTAGCAAAATCTTTTGCAAATTCGCGTTGGCATTGGGCTTTTTGATTGTTTGATACCGGCGCTAAAGAGCGTGTATCGCTATTAGGATCAAAGGGGGCGTAGTTATTTTTAAGCGATTCAAGTGTTGCGTGGTAATCGTAATGGATAAGACTTGCTAATAAATCACAAAACTGTTTAAACGAGGTTTGTTGTTTGTTGTTTTCAAGCTCATTGCTACACATTTCAATAATGTCTTGCTTGCGAAAGGGAATAAAACGCGCATTTTGCATAAATTTTTAACTACTTAAATAGGGCTTAACGTTATTAACACATAGTAAAATATTCTTATAAATATTGCTATTTTGTTAACCTGTTAAGTGGGTATTGTTTATATCAAGTTTTAATAGTTTCAGGGTGTATTAACTTAACTGTGTCATTATTACTATGTAAATACAGGATAATTAAGCATAGGGCAGGAGTTAATTGTGGCTTTACAAAAAAAATTAAAACAAAAAACACGTAATTTTATAGAGTCTAAACATATGCTCAGCGGCATTACGGTTGCGTCGTTTTTAGAATCCACAATTGTCCCTATTCCTTTAGAAGCGGTTATGGTGCCACTTATGCAGGCACAACGAGAAAAACTATGGTTGATTGCATTAATGGCTACGCTGGGCTGTGTTGTCGGGGCATTATTTGGTTATGCCCTTGGCTACTATTTATTTGATGCAGTTGGGGATTGGGTGATCAGTGCTTTTTCAAGCCCTGAACAGTTCGAAAATGTAAAACAAAAAATGGACAACCAAGGTTTTTGGTTTGTTATTACTTTAGGAATAGTACCTATTCCATTTCAAATAGCGATGCTTGCAGCAGGCGCTACCAAATATTCACTTGGCCTGTTTTTATTGGCCAGCGCAATTGCTCGTTCAATTCGTTACTTTGGACTTGCTATTGTTGTGTTTTATGCAGGAAATCAAGCTGAACGTATAATTAGTAAGCATAAAGTTAAAGCTATGATTAGTTTAACTATTTTGGTTTTACTGGGGTGGGGGATCAGTACCTTACTTTAAGGCTAAATTTGTAAGGTGTGTTATAGTTATTAAAGATGATTTATAAACTCAAGTGTAATCTATTTATATGATGAATGTTGAAACTGTCAGCCTTAAGTTGACCCGCTTTACTCGTATAACGCGGTTAAATAAATTACTTATGTTTGCGCTGCTAGTATTTATAGTGGTATTCACCATTTATAACTTCACTTATTTTCCTCTGTTAGGTGCAAAAAAAAGCATCCCTGACTTTGCCAGTGAGCTCATCAATCTTATTGTCATAATGACTGTTTTTTGGGTTGTGCAGTGTTCCAAATTAGCTAAAAAAGCCTACCAGTATGTCACCATTGGTTTAATGTTATGGATAGTGGGAATGACGGCCGATGTGCTTGACGAACTTGTTGTTCAGCCTGCGTGGGTTAACTTGTATATAAAAGATTTTTGCATTTCTGTAGGGGTCGTTATTACGGCTTATGGCTTATTTAAAACCATGTTGTTTATGCAAAAAATGCACAATAGGCTAGCCCAAGAGTTTATAATTGATGATCTCACCCAAGTTTACAATCGGCGATGTTTTTACGAATACGTTGAAAACGAAACCGATGAATCTTACGCGGTAATCATTATCGATATTGATCACTTTAAATCTATTAACGATACCTATGGTCATAGCAAGGGCGACAAGGTGCTTAAAGCTTTTGCTAGCAAAATAGACGCTCTGTTTGAAGATGGCAATATTTTTGCGCGTATTGGAGGTGAGGAGTTTGCAGGCTACCTACCAAATTGCACTCTAGAACAAATGCAGGCGTTTGCTGAGTCGGTGTTAGCGAGTGCTCGTACTATTGAGGTTACCGATAAGCTTTATACTAGTGCAAGTGTTGGGGTAGCTAAACGCTTTAAAAATGAATCATTTGATAGCGTAATGAAACGCGCAGACCAAGCTTTATACAAAGCTAAAAACAATGGCCGGAATCAATTTGAAATCGCAGCAAAGCCGTAAATAGCGGGTCCTTATTATTTGCACATTTGCTACACTTTTTTACGTTTTCGTAAGTAAATGTCAGCTTAGGTAATACTTTGTAAAGCATGAAATTAAATTAAAATGCAAAGGTCGTAGAGGGGATATTAATAATAAGGAATCCCCTTGATGACCAACTCTCTTTTAAAAGTGGCTTTACCTCTTAGCTTACTTGGTGTTTTATCTGGCTGTGGCTCTGATGATAGCGCAAGCTCAACAGGCTATATTCAAATGTATAATGGCTCATACAACAGCCCTTATACGCGCTTATTTGTTGAAGAAACAGAACGTTCAGGTGCCGACTTTGCCGACGTAACCACGCGCCATAATTACAGTACTGGCACATTTGATGTTAGCTTTGAATATTTAGACGCTAACGATAGCTACATCGCTATTAGCGATCAAGAAATTTCAATTAAAGGTGATAAAACGCAATTAGTTGTTATGAGTGGCGATTTCGCTGAACCCACTTTTACTGAATTAAGCGTGCCTATTAGTAGTGACACAGGCGAGTTTAACCTTGGCTTTTTTAACATCACGGGTGAGGACACCAGCTACGATATTTATCTGGCAACAGACGATGGCGTATTTGAAAGCGCAACATTGTTTGCATCTGCGCAGTACTTAAATGAATTAGATTTACAAAGTGTAGATGAAGGTTATTACACTATTTTTATTACCCCTGCGGGCAGTAGCGATGTGGTTTACGAGTCATCGTCAGTTTATTTGTATGATGAGGCAAGCTACGTAGCCATTATTCGCCCAAGTTATGCCACCGAGTTAAGTGGTATCACGCTTGATGTAGTAACCGATAATAACTACGTTACTGAACTTAAGCATCAATCTGCATTAGGTCAACTGCGTTTTATTAATACTATTGATGATTACTCACCAGTTAGTTTTAGTGTAACGCGTGGCACTACAACAACTCCAACTAACTCAGTTTCAAGTGACAGCTATACCGACTACGTTGAGCTTTTACCAAACAGTTATAGCGTGGCGATGTTTGATGAGCAAGGTAACAAGCTGGCCGATAACTTCTTAATGACCCTCGAACGTGAGCAAAGCGCGGTGGGTATTTTTTATAACGATGCAGATAATGGCTTGCGGATGATGAGTGTTGAAGAGCATTTAACACCAAGCAGTTATAGTCATACGGTGTCGGTTATTAATCTTATTGAAAGTTACGCAGGCCAGTCGATAACTGATATTGATGTGTACTTTACCCTTAACGGTGAAACTGTTGAGGACACCAGTAATGTAGTTGATGGTCTAGACCGCTACGATCAAGAAGAGCAAGTAGTCGATAACGAAATTTATACGGTGTACGCTGTTTTTGAGGATAACGGCCAGCAAATTGTACTCATTCAACAAAGCGATATGGACTTTACCCAAGAGGGAAATTACATACTCATTTTAGAGCATGATGAAACCACGGCATCGGGTTATAAAATGTCTTTAGAGCGCACAATTACAGACAGTGTTGAATAATAAAATGAGAGTTAAAAGCCTAAATACAGAGTGTATTTAGGCTTTTTATTGAACAAAATTTAACGGCTTAGTAATAATTATGTACACTCAGAGCATAAAAAATAATAAGAGTGTGCCATGGATGATTTTATTGGGTTAATAGTGATAGTCATGCTGATTATTGCAACCTGTGCTTTGTGTGGATTAATTGCATTAATACAAGTAAACGGATTAAAGCAAGAAATTGCAGTATTGAGGGCTAAAGTAACTAAATTACAAGCCTCTAAAGCAGCGTCATTTAATAATGTACAGAATGAAGTAAAAGCCCCTGATTCTAAACTTCAAGCCACTACTATGAATACCGAGCCAACTTTAGCCGTGCAAAGCGCACCCATTGGCACTGCAAAACAAAAGCCTGCAGCGCCTAAAAAAACTAAACCAGCCACGCCTTCATTTATTACCACATTGTTTGAAACATTACGCACTGGCTTTGAGCAAAACTGGATGACGTGGATAGGTGCAATAGCACTTGCCTTTGGTGGCATATTTTTAGCTAAGTACAGTTTAGAGGCAGGGCTTTTATCACCCATAATGAGGCTTAGTTTAGGAGGCTTATTTGGTCTTGGCTTAATTAGTGTTGCAGGTTACTTACATTATAAACGTATTGTTTTTGAAGGCTTTAACAATTACATACCTGCAGTACTTGCCAGTGGTGGTTTTATTACCTGCTTTGCGTTAACGCTTTTAGCTTACAGTAGCTATCAAATGCTTAGCCCAACAACCGCGTTTATTTTGTTAGCTATTATTGCCATAAGTGCGAGTGTGATGGCACTAACACTTGGCCCATTGCTGGCAGTGCTCGGAATTATTGGTGCTTACAGCGTGCCTATTTGGGTTAATACCGGCAGTAATAATGTATTTGCGTTATTTATGTATGTGGGCTTTGTTAGTTTGTCTGCCTCGTTGGTTGCTCAAAAAGTGCAGCGAGCTTGGCTTTGGTACTTATTATGGGCAGGGCACATTGGTTGGTATTTAGTCGGTTTTATTATTATGCAGATAAAAAGCGACACACCATGGCTGTTTGGTACTTTTGCGTTACTCAGTATTATAGGGCTCATTGTCATACCGCGTTTGGGCTTTAAATTAAGAAACATTGAACATCGTCCGCACTCTTTAAAACGCCTTGTAAAAGTATTACCCGATCACCTCTTATTATTGGCTTTTATAGTCCCGTTAATTTTTACCATGTGTATAAGCTACTACAATTTAGAATGGCAAACCATTGGTGTGTTAAGCATTGGATTGTTGTTATTTTTAATACTCAAAAATAGTCGCTGGGATTTATGGCAAGGGCTATCTCTTATTATTGCTACGCTAATGGTTATAAGTGCAGAGCAAACAAGTTCTTTATCCGCTTTTTTTGATGATGGATTATTTATATTCAAAAGCGAATACGGCTTAGGATTATTGCTTGGTTTTAGTTTTATGGCCTACGGGCTTTATTTTGGTAAAAAACAGGTAAAACGATTAGCGTTTCATATTAGTGCGGCGTTTAGCGTTTTTGTAATGATAAGTACCTTGTATGTACTCATTCCAAATAGCGCATTAAGTACTGCTTACCCTTTTTGGGCTTTTGTATTATTTGTTGTAGCGGCTATTTTAATTAAGTGTGCGCAGCATAATACAACGCTATTTCAGCGCCTTACTTATTGGGTAGGGGCAAATGCTAATATTACCTTAGCTATCACCATGCTATTAAGCGACAGCGGTTTAACCATTGCATTAGCAATTCAAGTACTGTTAATTAGTGTGCTTATAAAACGTTTTAATGTGCCTATGCCGCATTGGCCAATTAAGGCGTTAGTGGCTTCGTTATTACTTCGTTTAACGCTCGCGCCATGGACACCAAGTTACGAAGCGCTTACATTATTTGGCTTGCACTGGAGCGTTATTGTATATCCGCTGTGTACTGCATTATTTTTTGCCGCCGCTAAATGCTATAAAACATCGCAATTAAAAGTGTGGTTAGAAGGGGCCGCTCTTCATTGTTTTGCGTTATTTATTACTACCGAAACCAGTTACCAGCTAGTAGGGCATTACCCACAATTTGACTCGCTTAGTTTTTATGAGCAAGCATTACTTACGTGTAATTGGCTTGCGCTGGGCTGTGTTTATTTGCATCGCGCACGTGTTGCGGGGAGCTTAGCAAAACTGTATCAAATTGCAGGGTGTGTATTAGCAGGCGGGGCGGGTTTTATTTCAGTTAAAACACTACTCGACGATAACCCGTTATTAACCTCTATTTATATTGGTGAACTCCCTGTACTAAATTGGCTGTTTTTGCTTTGGTTAGTACCTGCTGGCTTAACGGTTTGGTTATATTCACTTATAAAACCTATAAACGCTAAGGTAGCGCCGTTTGTACTGGGTGTGGCAGGTTTACTTGGCTTAATTGCTATTAATAGTTTTATTCGCCAATACTGGCAAGGGCCTTATATTTATCTATCAAAAGGGGCCACTAATGAAGAGCTGTATAGCTACTCTATTATTTGGCTAATACTAGGCGCCGGTACGGTTATATTAGGGCACCTTAAAAACCAGTTACTCATTCAAAAAATAGGCTTAGGGTTACTTGCAGCGGTAATTGTAAAAGTGTTTTTAATTGATATGGCTAATTTAACTGGGCTGTTAAAAGCGTTGTCGTTTATTGGTTTAGGGCTCTCTTTAGTGGGATTGAGTTGGTTATTTCAAAAGCTTAGAAGCCGCTCAAAAGTTATATAATATTGATATTTTATAAAGCAAAGCCCAGTAATTATACTGGGCTTTTTACTTACTCGGCTTAGCAAAATCTGAGTGATACCAATCCGCAATAATACTTAATCATTTTCAGGGGCTAAACGTGTCGCTATCTGCGTTAAAAAATTCTCATTTAGAACAACTAAATAGCGAATTTTTTGCCTTGCTATCAACACGTTTATCCGCCCTCAAAATAGATCACTTAATTATGCGGATTGGTATAGCTAATAAAATTAAGTACTGTGATTAAGTAGTGCTTTTAACTTTCCTGGTTTAATAGGTTTACTTAAGTAATGAATATTAGCCGCTTTGGTTTCTTGTTTTAGCTCGGTGTCGCGCACTGCGGTAATTAAAATAGCCGGAATATCGCCTTGCCATATTTCTCTAAGCGTTTTAATTAAAGTGATGCCATCGCACTCATTGCCTAACTGGTAGTCCATTAAAATAACATCGGGTGCGCTATGTGCTTTAGCATGCGACATTACACTTTCTACATTATCGAACAGGGTATAATTGGCTTGCCACTTTTTAAGTAAACTTGCCATGGCTGCTAGGTTTTCTGGATCGTCGTCAACGGCAATAATATTTATTGCTGTGCGGTTTTCTATTAGGTTACTCGCTGCACTTTTTTGCTGTACAAACTGGGCGTCGCCGTAAGGTACGTCAATACTAAAGCGGCTTCCTTTATTTGGTACAGAATGCACGCTTAGCGGCAAGCTAAGCAGGTCGGCCATACGCTTTACTACCCCAAGGCCTAGCCCAACACCTTTGTTATCGCCCGACTCGACACGGTAAAAATCATTAAATATTTTGGCTTGTTCAACGTCGCTAATACCAGGCCCTGTATCCCAAACTTCAATCCGTAAGCTGTGTTTTCGGTTTCTACATGCAACTAATACACGGCCCGAATCTGTATATTTAACAGCATTAGACACTAAGTTTTGGATAATTCGGCGAAGGTAGGTAATGTCGCTATGTACAACTTGCGCCTTAGATCGCACGGTGAGCTTAAGGCCTTTATCGCTTGATAAAATAGCGTACTCACTTTTTAGCGGCGCTAAAATGTCTTCAATGTAAAAGTGGCGCGGTGTGGGGGTCATTGCGCCTTGTTCTAGTTTGGCTATTTCAAGCAAGGCTGACATTAAATGTACAGTTGAATCGAGGCTGTCGCCAAGCTTGTTAAAGTTATTAGCATTAGTGGCATCAAGCTGTTTTTCGTCAATGGCAGCAAGGTATAAACGTGCAGCATTAAGCGGTTGTAAAATATCGTGGCTAGCGAGTGCTAAAAAACGTGTTTTACTGTCGTTTGCTTGTTCGGCCTCTTTTTTTGCTAAAGTGAGTGCTTCCTCCGTTTGTACTCGGCTATCTATTTGCGCTTGTAAGTCTTTATTTATTGTTTGTACTTCTTGGGTTCGGGCCTCAATACGGTTTTCTAGATCCATATTGATTTCTTCAAGCGCATTTTGCGTGCTTATGTGAGTTGTGATATCGGAAAAGCTCGTTACAAACCCGCCATCAGGTAGCGGATTACCTATCATCTCAAACACTTGGCCATTACGGCGATGACGAATAAAGTGATGAGAGCTGCCGTTTTTTAAATGCTGCACACGTTTTTCTATTTGGCGTTCTATTTCGCCAGGCCCACATTCACCGCGTTTAGCGTTATACCTAATAATATCTTCTATAGGTTGGCCAACTTCTAAAAAACCCTCAGGGTAGTTAAACATGGCACTGTAGCGCTTATTCCATGCCACGAGCTTTAAGTTTTTATCAACAACCGAAATTCCATGGCTTAAGTTTTCTAAAGAGGTAAATAATAGGTTTTGGTTAAATTGCAGCGCTTGTGTGGTTTCATCAAAAAAGTTAACAACCTCTTCAAATGCCATACGTTTTCCCGACGATACCGTATGAATAAGGGCTTGTGCAGATGACGCACCTAAAACACCGGTTAACGCGCGCTCGCAATAGGCAATAAATTCGGGCTCTGGGTGGGCGTTGTTGTCGTTTAAATGATGTGCAAGTGCATAATGTGCCAAAATCTGTTGGCTGCGTTGTATGCCCAAAAAGGTTTGCAGTAATATTTTAAAGTCGTAAACCGTGGCTTTAACATTTTTGTTTAAGCGGCGCGATAAAATGGCCTGATCTTTTGGGTTTACAAATGCTGCGGCCTGAATTTTGTCAATAAGACGCTCTTCAGCTCCCAATGAAAAGCTAATGTAGCAGCCAATATTTGCAAATAATGCTATTAGTGTTCCTCGGGTTATTAATGTTTGCTGTAGTTCACTATTTAACGTATTACCGGCGTCTAAAATGGGGAGCATTAAAAACAGCACCCAGCAAGTTATACCGGCTAAAAGGCCTGCATACACGCCATAGGCATGGCCTTTTCGCCAGTATAACCCCCCCACTATTGAGGGCAATAATTGAGTAACCAACGAAAAGGCAACTAAGCCCATACTGGCCAGTGCGCTGCTATGGCCAAACCATTGCTGATAAAAGTAAGCCAAAATTAAAATACCGGCAATGGTAAAGCGCCTAACTAATAAAATTTGTGCTTTATAGCTGGTGGTAATTAAATTTCGCTTAAACTTTCGGCGCAGTATTAATGGCAGTACAACATCGTTAGAGATCATGGTACTTAGGGTCAGTGTTGCAACCACAATCATGGCCGTTGCAGCCGATAAGCCACCAATAAATACAAAGGTCGTTAAAAAGGCGTTGTCGTTAATTAATGGCAGTGCCAGTACAAAGCTATCTGGGGAATAGCCAATACCAATGCTTGGGTGAATAGCGGCAGTGGCTATAGGTAAAATCATTGCTGCGGTTAGCAATAAATAAAGCGGAAACGCCCAGCGAGCGGTGTTTAAATGGCGCTTATTTTGGTTGTCGACCACGGTTACATGAAATTGGCGTGGTAAACAAATAATAGCCGCCGCTGCCATGAGCGATTGGCCAATAAAGTTAAAACTAAAAAAGTTAAAGTTGCTCCAGTGCGACCAAGTAGATTCAGTCAACTGGGCCGATGTAGCCTCGGGTAGATTAAACAACGTATAAATTGCTAGCCCTGCCACAGCCATTAATGCAAAAAGTTTGATTAAAGATTCGAATGCAACAGCGAGCATTAACCCAGAGCGATATTCGGTTACGTCTACTTTGCGGGTGCCAAAAAATATTGCAAATAATGCCATGATGAGTGTGGCAGAAAGTGCCAGCATATCGCCTGATATTTTATTGCTGTTTTGCAATAGCAAAAAGCTAGTGCTTAGCGCTTTAAGTTGTAACGCAATGTAGGGGATCGTTGCCAGCAGGGCAATAAGAGTAACCATAATAGCGGTGGTTTGGCGTTTGCCATACCGCGCTGAAATAAAGTCAGCAATGGTGGTAATGTTTTGTTTTTTACTAACCAAAACGAGTTTACGCAAAAATCCTTGCCCGAAAAAAAACAATAAGGCCGGTCCTAGTAAAATAGGTAAGTAGCTCCAACTGCTGGTGGCCGCGGTACCTACTGAGCCGTAATAGGTCCAAGAGGTACAGTAAATACCAATTGCAAACGAATACACAAAAGGGTGATGACTAATACGCTTTGCCAAAGGCGTAGTTTTATCACCCCAGTTAGCGAGCCAAAACAGTACCCCTATATACCCTAACGCAACAATTATCAGAACGGCAGTCATGTTGTTATTAACCCTTATTATTTTTAAATGCCCCTCAACCCAAGAGGCCATTACACAATACCAGAACTGAGCTTAAGTGTGAGGGCTGATTTTATATTGTTTAATAAAACTTAAATTTATCTTACTGAATAATAACAATAAAAAATAAAGTCGGCCGCGTATTAGACTAATGTCGCATTTATGAGTTGCTCGGTAACTAGGCAACAAACATAGCAGGTGCTATGAACGTAACATGCTGATATTAAATAAAAATAACAGCTTTCATAAAGAAGGTTAAATACAGTTTACGTAAACGTTAATTAGCTGTTACGACTATGGTCTCAATTCAATATGTGAGCTGCGTTGCTAAATTGATTAGCGAAGATAAAAAACCACCCATCGCGATACTGCGGTGCTTAAAGGGGAAAATAAAAATGGCTTTTAAAGACGAAGAACAAGCAAAAGCTTATTGGGCAGAAAACATTTCACTACTGTTTAAACTACTAGCAGTGTGGTTTGTGGTCTCATTTGGCTTTGGCATATTACTGGTTGATGTACTTAATGAAGTACGTTTTTTTGGGTTTAAACTTGGCTTCTGGTTCTCCCAGCAAGGCGCGATTTACACCTTTGTTGCTTTGATTTTTGTGTACGTTTTCAAAATGAATACGTTAGATAAAAAATACGGCGTAGACGAATAGGAGCTAAGCAATGGATGTTCAAACACTCACATTTATAATCGTCGGTTTAAGCTTTGCGCTTTATATCGGCATTGCAATTTGGGCCCGTGCGGGTTCAACTAACGAATTTTACGTAGCGGGCGGCGGCGTGCCTCCACTTGCTAATGGTATGGCAACCGCAGCCGACTGGATGAGCGCCGCGTCATTTATTTCTATGGCAGGCATTATTTCGTTCGCAGGGTATGATGGCGGCGTTTACTTAATGGGGTGGACAGGCGGCTATGTATTGCTCGCTATGTGTTTAGCGCCTTACTTACGTAAATTTGGCAAATTCACGGTGCCTGACTTTATTGGTGACCGTTACTACTCGCGCACAGCACGTTTAGTCGCAATTTTATGTGCCATATTCATTTGTTTTACTTACATTGCAGGGCAAATGCGCGGCGTAGGCGTTGTGTTTTCTCGCTTTTTAGAAGTAGAAATTGAAACCGGTGTTTACATTGGCATGGTGATTGTATTCTTCTATGCGGTTCTTGGCGGCATGAAGGGCATTACCTACACGCAAGTAGCGCAGTATTGTGTACTTGTATTTGCCTACCTTGTACCGGCTATTTTTATCTCGATGATGATGACAGGTCACTTTTTCCCACAAACAGGCTTTGGTGCCACATTGAGTGACGGTTCGGGTATGTATGTGCTTGATAAGCTTGATGGGTTAAGCGCAGAACTTGGCTTTGCACAATACACCGAAGGCTCTAAAAGCATGATTGATGTATTTGCCATTACAGGTGCATTAATGGTCGGTACTGCAGGTTTACCACATGTAATTGTTCGCTTTTTCACTGTACCACGTGTTAAAGATACGCGTATTTCAGCAGCATGGACGTTAGTATTTATTGCTATTGTTTATACTACCGCACCAGCGGTTGCTTCGTTTGCACGTGTAAACATGATTGACACAATCAATGGTAAAGACGGCAGCGGTACAGCGTACGCAGAAGCACCAGCGTGGATCAAAAACTGGGAACGTACAGGCCTAATCACGTTTAATGATAAAAATGGTGACGGCAAAATGTTCTACACAGCAGGTAAAATAGAAGATCCAAATAGCGCAAATGAAGTAAAAGTAGACCGCGATATTATGGTATTGGCTAATCCTGAGATAGCTAATTTACCTGCATGGGTTGTTGCACTTGTAGCCGCAGGGGGGATTGCTGCAGCACTGTCGACAACAGCGGGTTTACTACTGGTTATTTCGACTTCTGTTTCGCACGATTTACTCAAACGTACTCTGAAACCCGATATAAGTGATAAACAAGAGCTACTGGCCGCACGATTAGCCGCGATGATTGCCATTGTTATATCTGCTTACTTTGGTATTAATCCGCCTGGCTTTGTAGCGTCGGTGGTGGCCTTTGCCTTTGGTTTAGCCGCGGCGAGTTTCTTCCCGGCTATAATTATGGGGATATTCTCTAAAACAATGAACAGAGAAGGCGCAATTGCTGGCATGGTAACGGGTATTGGCTTTACCGCCGCGTATATTATCTTCTTTAAATTTGTGAGCCCAGAGCTTAACAGCCCTGAGAACTGGTTCTTAGGTATTTCGCCAGAAGGCATAGGCTTAGTTGGTATGGTTATTAACTTTGTTGTTGCTGCCGTAGTACTTAAATTTACTCAACCAACACCTGTTGAGATACAAGAAATGGTAGAAGGTATTCGTAATCCTAAAGGATCGGCAGAAGCGCACGCGCATTAAGCCAACTTATATGTAAAGTACCAAAAGCCCGACTTTAGTCGGGCTTTTTATTTGTATAAATAATGAGTACATTGGTGCTGTGTATACTTTTTAGTGAGTGTAACAATGAGTGTAGAACAACAAGAAGTGGCCCAATATGTTTATCTTCAGGCGCCATTTAGTATGCTTGATAGCAGTGCTTGCGACTATTTTGTAAATCATCTCGATGTTATTTATTTAACGCGAGAAAATCAGGCGCAGTGGCTGCAAAGTGAACACCCAAAGCTATTTTTAATTCGTTCAGGCCTTTACGATTTAGTTGATGCAAAAGGCAATGTGGTGACGCGTTTAGCGCAAGGTGATTATTTTGGTTTTCCTTCGCTTTTAACTGGCGAGGCCATTCAAAATAAATTGGCAGTTCAAAAAGAGGGCATAGTGTATATGCTCAACCAAGAACACTTTGATTTTTTACGCCGAGAGTACAAACCGTTTGAGCAATATTTTGTAAGAGCTCACGCAAATCGTTTACTCTCATCACATTATAAAAGTAAAAACGACAGTTGGTCAGAGCGCAGAATATCTGAACTCATGACCCGCACAGCCATTACACTTTCGCCCGATGCGAGTATTCGCCAAAGCGCTAAAAAAATGAAAGAGCACGGTGTATCGTCAATCATGGTTATTCAACATGCCCATTTAGTTGGCGTGGTCACAGACCGCGATTTGCGTAATCGTGTGCTTGCCGACGATGTAGACCCACAAGATGCAGTTAGTGGCATAATGACCACAAATCCTAAATTTATATTTGAAAACAACCGTGTTTTTTCTGCACTGCATTTAATGCTCAAATATAATATTCACCACTTGCCAGTGCTTGATGAAAGCCATAATCCTATAGGTATGCTTACTAGCACTGATTTACTGCGCCAACAAAAAAGTGACCCTGTGCAACTCATTGGCCGCATTTATAAAGCGCATAACGTGACCGATTTAAAACGTTACGCAAAAGAAGTACCCGATTTACTTAAGAGCTTTTCTCATAATATCGACGATATTTCACTTATTGGTAAACTACTAAGTGGATTAACCGATGCGCTAACATCGCGCTTGATCAGGTTATTTCAAGAAGATCATGGTGCAGCGCCAACCAGTTTTAGCTTTATATGTTTTGGTTCACAGGCACGAGAAGAGCAAACGCTGCACTCGGATCAAGATAACGGCCTACTGCTTCCCAACGATTTAACCCAAGAACAACATGCTTATTTTAAAAAAATGGGAGAGTTTGTTTGTGAGCATTTAGTTGAATGCGGTATTAGGCGTTGCCCTGGTAACATTATGGCAAGTAGTGATTTATGCCGCATGAGCGTAAACGATTGGTCGGAGCGTTTTTTTAAATGGATAAAAAGCCCAACTCCCGAAGCCATGCTTAACTGTAAAATATTTTTTGATTTACGTTTTATAGAAGGATCAAATTCGTTATACACCGCATTTTGTGAGCAATTAGTGCGTATATCGCGAAACGATTTATTTTATGCTGCCATGGCGACCGATATAAATAACAACAGCGTGCCCATAGGGCTGTTTAACAAGTTTAAAACACAAAAAGATGACAACAACCATAAATACATAGACTTGAAAAAACGCGGTGTGGTGATTATTAACGACATTGTGCGTTTATACGCATTAAAAGCCGGTATCAAACGTGCTAACACTCAAGAGCGCCTAGAAGCATTATTAAAGTATAACCTCATCAATAAAGACGATATTTACAACTTAAAAGACTGTTGGCGTTTTTTAACCCAACTGCGCTTAAGTACACAAATAAATGAAGAAGGGCTCCCAAGTAACTGCATAAACCCTAACAAGTTAAACTCATTAGAGCGTCATCAGCTTAAAGAGGCTTTTTATCTGGTAAAACAAGCACAGCAAGGCGCGGCGTTTAAATTTGCGCGAGGCAGTTTGTGAGGCTCACATGGTAAAAACGCTACTTACGCGGTATATAAAACGCCGTCAACTACTGGCACAAAATGCATTATCGCAGCGCTATTTAGTGATTGATTTAGAGCTCACGGGGCTTGACCCAAAACAGCACGAAATAGTGTCGGTTGCATGGGTTGTGATTGATAATCAATGTATAAAAATGAGTGAGTCGCAGCATTTTATTAATAAAGACGTAAAAAGCCTAGAACAAAGCCCTATTTTTCATGGCATTAGTAACGAGGCCATTACTAATGGGCGTAGCTTAAACAGTATTTTAAAAAGCTTAAGCGCCCATTTTAACGATTGTATTTTAGTGTTCCATAATGCAGCTCTTGATTGGGGGTTTTTAAAAGTTGCTTTAAAACAAGCCAATATAACCACCCGCCCTAAACTAATACTCGATACCCTCCACATAGAAAAAAAGCGGCTACTTAACCAATCAACTGAAATAAAACAAGACGATTTAACCCTAAACGCATGCCGCACTCGCTATGAGTTACCAAGCTATCATTGCCATCATGCGCTTACCGATGCACAAGCGACAGCTGAGCTGCTTTTAGCCCAATGTCATCAAATAAGTTGTGGTAAAAAGCTAAAAGTAGGTGAGCTGACGTAGGTTGGCTGAAGGCGGGGGGATGCCGCGCGAGATAAACTCCCGCTTACAATAAAGAGCAGTTTACTTTTATAGTTATTAGTATGACTATAGGTACAGTTATATCGTCATTATTTAACTGATTACTCCAAGTTACTCCAAGGAACGAATATGAAACTTATTATTACTATTTTTCTACTCTTTTCACCACTTATCACTTTTGCTAATTCAAGCGTGCCTGCTAATCGTCATATTGCAATGCAGGGCACTGCAGAGGTATTAGCAAAGCCCGATATGGCTCAAATTTCTTTTGAAGTAATAAGCTTTAAAGACAAATCACTTGATGCTAAACGTGATGTTGATAACCGAGTGAATTTGTTACTTAAAGGGTTAAGCAAGTATGGTGTTAAGGAGACTGATGTTTTTGCTTCGAGCCTGTTAACTCATAATGATGACGATATGTTTAATGTTGAGAGTGGTACAGCAATTAATGCAGGGTATGTAGCAACAAGAACACTTAAAGTAACATTAAGAGATATTGAAAAAGTGAACGATTTTATCGATTTTGCACTAAGTGTAAAAATTAATGAAGTGACGAATATTGAGCTTATGTCTTCAAAAGCTGCGCAATTAGAAGCTGAAGCAACACAAGGCGCAATAGAAAACGCTATAGTTAAAGCAAGCGAACTTGCTAAAGCATTTGGGGCAGAACTTGGACAAATTTACAGTATTAATTCAAATTTTAACCGTTCAAGTTATGGTTATGGCGCAGATAGTTTTGAGCGAATAGTTGTGACCGGCTCTAAAGTTACTAGAAATCCATTCGAGCAAGGTAGATACCTGCAAGAAACGATTACATTTAAATCATCTATAAACGTGGTGTTTGATTTAGAGATAAAATAACAATTAGGGTAGGAGGCATTAGAGTAATGGAATTAAATTATTTTTATATTGGGTTTGGTGTCATTGTATTACTGAACGTCATCGTTAGTGTTCTTCTGATAAAGCGCGATGATTTAGAGGTGTTTCAAAAAGTAGTGCAAGTAATATTGGTTTGGTTAATTCCGTTTTTTGCTGCGGTTGGCTTATGGTTATTTTATCGCTCACAGGATAAGCCCAAAAGTCCGCCTAAAAGCTTTGGTGGAGGAACATCTTCTGGTACGAGCACATACAACGGCAGCGGGCTATGAACAAGTTTTAATGTGAGTGATAGGGGGTTATTTTAAACGTTAATTTAAAGTTTCTGATCGCCCCCTCTTATAATCAGGCGCAAGGTCGATTACAATACAACCATCTAAAAGGCACATAGCCTTTATCTGCACGCTAAAAGAGTGGATTTTATATTTCATGGCAATCAAACTTGCAATTAATGGTTTTGGTCGTATTGGTCGAAATATTGTCCGCGCGTTATACGAGTCAGGTTTGAGCAACGAGATTAAAATTGTTGCGATTAACGAACTTGCTGACCCTGAAGCTATTGCTCATTTATTAAAATACGACACGTCCCACGGTCGTTTTTCTTTTCCTGTAAAACTTGGTGAAGACACCATTAGTGTGGCAGGCGATACCATTGCACTTTTTTGTGAAGAAAACCCAGTAGAGTTACCTTGGCAAACCCTTGATGTAGACGTTGTACTTGAATGTACCGGTGTTTATCACTCGCGTGAGCATGCACAATTACACATTACCGCTGGTGCTAAAAAGGTGTTGTTTTCGCATCCGGCTGATAACGACGTAGATGCCACTATTGTTTACGGCATAAACGACGATGAGCTTAAAAGCGAGCACACTATTGTATCTAACGGCTCGTGTACTACTAACTGTGTAGTGCCAGTTATAAAGGTTTTAGATGATGCGTTTGGTATTGAGTCGGGTGCTATTACTACCATTCACGCGTCGATGAACGATCAACAAGTGATTGACGCGTACCATCATGATTTACGCCGTACCCGTGCTGCGAGTCAGTCTATTATTCCGGTAGATACAAAACTTGCGCGTGGTATAGACCGCATATTACCTAAATTTGAAGGCCGCTTTGAAGCCATTGCTGTGCGTGTACCAACAATTAATGTTACGGCGATGGATTTAAGTGTAACGGTTAACGCCGATGTTGATTTAAATGCAGTAAATAATGCACTCAAAGCACAAGCGAAAGACCGCTTAGAAGGTATTTTAAGTTACACCGAAGAGCCGCTTGTATCGGTTGATTTTAATCACGATCCACATTCTTGTATTATTGATGGCACACAGACACGTGTTAGTCACAAACGGCTGATAAAGTTACTTGTTTGGTGTGATAACGAGTGGGGATTTGCAAACCGTATGCTCGACACCGCGCGTGCGATGGTTGCTGTAAGCCACTAATTTTATATTTAGTATAATAATTTAAAACGTATTTTTCAGGTTCAGTATCGTTAACTAAGGAGATATTCATGTCGGTCATAAAAATGGCAGATTTAGATTTAAACGGCAAACGCGTATTAATTCGTGAAGATTTAAATGTACCAGTTAAAGCAGGTAAAGTGACGTCAGATGCGCGTATTCGCGCTGCACTACCTACTATTAAATTAGCGCTTGAGAAAGGTGCTAAAGTAATGGTTATGTCACACCTAGGCCGTCCTACGGAAGGGGAATACGATGAAGAATACTCGCTTGCCCCTGTAGCTGACTATTTAAACGATGCCTTAGAGCAAACAGTACGTCTTGAAAAAGACTACTTAAATGGCGTAGATGTAGCTGATAACGAAGTGGTTGTATTTGAAAACGTGCGCTTTAACAAAGGCGAGAAGAAAAACGACGAAACGTTATCAAAACAACTTGCAGCATTATGTGATGTATACGTAATGGATGCCTTTGGTACAGCTCACCGCGCACAAGCCTCTACTCATGGCGTTGGCTTATTTGCAGATGTAGCCTGTGCAGGCCCATTACTATCGGCTGAACTTGAAGCACTAGGCAAAGCACTTGATAACCCTGCTCGCCCATTAGTGGCTATTGTTGGTGGTTCAAAAGTTTCAACTAAACTAACAGTATTAGACTCGCTTTCTAAAATTGTAGATCAGCTAGTAACAGGCGGCGGGATTGCTAATACGTTTATTGCAGCTGCAGGCAACCCGGTAGGTAAATCACTTTTTGAAGCTGATTTAATGGATGAAGCAAATCGTCTATGTGCAGCAGCTAAAGCAAACGATGGTGAAATTCCAGTTCCTACCGATGTAGTTGTAGGTAATGAGTTTTCAGAGTCAGCAGTTGCTACGCTTAAAGATGTAAGCGAAGTAACTAGTGACGATATGATTTTTGATATTGGCCCAGATACTGCCAGCCAACTTGCTAAAATTATTGCAAATGCTGGCACGGTGGTATGGAATGGTCCTGTAGGTGTATTTGAGTTCGATCAGTTTGGTAACGGCACACGTGCTATTGCTCAAGCAATTGCTAACTCAAACGCATTTTCAATTGCGGGTGGCGGTGATACCTTAGCTGCAATTGATAAATACGGCATTGCCGATAAAGTTTCTTACATTTCTACCGGTGGTGGTGCGTTCTTAGAGTTTTTAGAAGGCAAAAAACTTCCAGCAGTGGAAATGCTAGAGTCGCGTGCTAAATAAATTTATTTAGCCGTGTAAGGTGAGGGGAAACCCTCGCCGACAATTAGTTATTAAATACCTCTCACCCTAATTTAATAACTGATTTTGACGTAATTTTACTGCTGAGCAGTGATTTTTCGTGGTGTTATTCAAACGCCAAACTAACACATCCGTTCAAACTAGATGGCAGTGAAATGCTATCGATAAATTGGAGAATACCCAATGGCTTTAATCAGTATGCGACAACTTTTAGATCATGCAGCTGAGCATGGTTACGGCGTCCCCGCTTTTAACGTGAATAACCAAGAGCAAATGCGCGCAATAATGGAAGCGGCTGACAAAACAAACAGCCCAGTAATCGTTCAAGGATCAGCGGGCGCACGTGCTTACGCCGGTGCACCATTTATTCGCCATATGATTTTAGCAGCCGTTGAAGAGTGGCCACATATCCCCGTGGTAATGCATCAAGATCACGGCACCTCACCGGGTGTTTGTCAGCGTTCAATCCAACTTGGTTTTTCATCAGTAATGATGGATGGCTCGTTAATGAGTGATGGTAAAACGCCTTCAAGCTATGAATACAACGTTGAAGTTACTCGCGAAACCGTTGCTATGGCACATGCCTGTGGCGTATCGGTTGAGGGCGAGTTAGGTGTATTAGGTTCACTTGAAACAGGTGAAGCCGGTGAAGAAGATGGTGTTGGCGCAGAGGGTAAATTAACGACCGACCAAATGCTAACTGACCCTGAAGAAGCAGCAGACTTTGTAAATAAAACCCATGTTGATGCCCTTGCTATTGCATGTGGTACATCGCACGGGGCTTACAAATTTACACGCCCACCAACGGACGATATTTTAGCAATTGATCGTATTAAAGCGATTCACGCTCGAATTCCAAACACGCATTTAGTAATGCATGGATCGTCGTCTGTACCACAAGAATGGTTAGAGATCATAAACCAGTACGGTGGCGAGATTCCTGAAACCTACGGTGTGCCAGTTGAGCAAATTGTTGAAGGTATTAAGCACGGTGTTCGTAAGGTAAATATTGATACCGATTTACGTTTAGCGTCTACAGGTGCTATTCGTCGTCATTTAGCGCTTAACCCATCTAACTTTGATCCACGTAAATATCTAGCAGAAGCCACAAAAGCGATGACAGAGATTTGTGTTGCGCGTTACAACTCGTTTGGAACGGCAGGGCAGGCAGGTAAAATTAAACCAATTTCTCTAGATGACATGCATCTTAAGTACTTAAGCGGCGAGTTAGCACCACAGATCAAATAATCGATCGATTAAACTCATCAATATTTAAAGGCCAGTAATAGTATTACTGGCTTTTTTATTACCAGCCCATAGCAGATCATTCAATTACCAACTGTGTTATTAGGGATCACTCATTTACTAACACAGGCTTTTTTGGATCATTACTTTACTAAGTTAATTAAATTTTTCGTTTTATTTAGCATTAAAAGTAATCAGATCTTTTTTAATTTGCACAAACAATCAACAGCTTAACTTTTTGAGTAGGTAGAGCGTTGATCTCAAAATTGATCACCTTGGTAAAAATCTGATCTTTGAAGTTAAGCTTAGTAAAATCAAGATCTATTCAAATCTGAGTAATTGCAAACATAGGCAGACTTAGTAAAGTAATGATCTCAGTATTCGATCATATTAAAAAGTTAGTTTTGCAAAGTGCTAACACGAGGGTTTATCTAGTTTTTTGTTACCTACATAGATGTAGGTAAGTGGCGTGAGCAGGACGCGGAAGCTTTACCTAGTTTACCTATTCTTATATGTATGTAAGCCACTAGAATAACGCAGAAGCAGTTATCGGGCCCACTAGATTACAAACCTCGCGCCGCGATTAAATAGCCCTAGTTCGAACGAATTTTAATGCGCAAAGAACAACAGACCCTAATAACGTTAATCAATTTTAAAATATATAAATTTGTGACAGGAATGAGGTTTTTATTATTAATTTGGCTTTTTTTTACCCCGATTTTAATTTACACGTTACACTTTCATAAAAATGTAATACTTAGTCATAATAATGAAAACTTATTCGATAGCTTAAGAGATAAATTGGAATGTCACGTAAAGTACTAGTCGTAGACGACGAAGCGCCTATCAGAGAGATGCTTGTTTTTGTATTAGAGCAAAATGGATTTCAGGCAATTGAAGCTGAAGATTATGATTCTGCTATTGCTGCAATGGTTGAGCCTTACCCCGATATGGTATTGCTTGATTGGATGTTGCCTGGCGGAAGCGGTATTCAAATTGCTAAAAAGTTTAAGCAAAACGAGCACACGCGCCAAATACCTATTATTATGCTTACAGCCCGCGGCGAAGAAGAAGATAAAGTACGTGGCTTAGAAGTAGGCGCTGACGATTACGTGACTAAACCGTTTTCGCCAAAAGAATTAATGGCGCGTATTAAAGCGGTTATTCGCCGTGTGTCACCAACGTCTTTAGAAGAAGCTATTGAAGTGCATGGCTTGCGTTTAGACCCAATTTCTCACCGTGTTACCTCTGAAGGTAATGAGCTTGATATGGGGCCAACAGAATTCAGGCTCCTTCACTTTTTTATGACTCATCCTGAACGGGTTTACAGCCGTGAACAATTGTTAGATCATGTGTGGGGAACCAATGTGTATGTTGAAGATCGTACTGTTGATGTTCACATTCGTCGTTTACGCAAAGCAATTGGCCCATTAGGACACGATCGTCTGGTTCAAACCGTTCGTGGTGCAGGGTATCGTTTTTCAAGTAAACTATAACCTACTTCATCACCAGCTTAGTTTTATACGTGTATGACTACTCTAAGGTAAAGTGAGTGTATGTATCGAGTTGTTAATAAACAGGCGTTAATTAAACGCCTGTTTATCTATTTTTTGCCCTTATTATTAATTGGTGTGCTTGTTGGCGCACCTTTTTTGCTTTTATTTTTAGGCTCTTTTTCACTTCTTGTTTGGCATTATCATCAATTATACCGTTTGAGCGATTGGCTTTTAAATCAGCGCAGTTTCAACCCGCCTGAAGGAGAAGGGGCATGGGAGCAGGTGTTTGAAGGTATTTACCATCTGCAACACCGTAACCGTAAAAAACGAAATGAACTGGCCGATTTAATTAGGCGATTTCGTGATGGGGCCGAAGCGGTACCCGATGCCGTTATTGTGCTTCAAAATGATTTAAGCATTGTGTGGTGTAATCAACTGGCGCTTAAAGTGTTAGGACTTCAGTGGCCAACCGATCATGGACAACGTCTTGATAACTTAATACGCGAACCTAAGTTTGCAAAATATATGCACAAGGGGAATTTTGACGAAGCACTAGAGCTTGATAACGGTCATGCTATTGAACAAGTACTTGAGTTTAGGGTAATGCCTTATGCAACCACACAGCTAATGGTTGTGGTGCGCGACGTAACCCGTTTAAAGCAGCTTGAACAAATGCGTAAAGACTTTGTTGCCAATGTGTCGCATGAGTTGCGTACGCCGCTTACGGTGGTTACAGGCTATCTAGAAATGATGGACAGCGATAACTTACCGCCCCCAGCAATGTGGAATAAAGCACAAACGACGATGCTTGAGCAGTGTAAACGCATGGATAGCTTGGTAAGCCAGTTATTATCTCTTTCCCGCATAGAAGGCTCACGCCGACAAGATAACGATAAAGCCATTAATGTGCCCCAGTTACTGGGTTATATTCAAACTGAGGCTCAGTCAATTAACCAAGATAAAGGTCACGAATTAATATTTGATATAGATAGCACACTAGACATTAAAGGCTCTGAAGATGAACTACGCAGTGCGTTTTCTAACCTAGTATTTAATGCTATTCATTACACTAAACCAGGTGGGAAAATACAAGTTAGTTGGCTTCGTAAAAATAATATGGCTTGTTTTACTGTTATTGATAACGGTGATGGTATTGCTGCAGAGCATATTAACCGACTTACTGAGCGCTTTTATCGTGTTGATAAAGCACGAAGCAGAACCACCGGTGGCTCAGGTTTAGGGTTGGCAATTACAAAACATGTATTAACACGACACGATAGTAAATTAAATATTACGAGTGAAGTGGGTAAAGGCTCTTGTTTTTCTTTCTATTTTTCAACAGATAAGATTGTTGATTTGATAAATAAACAACAAGATCCAGTAAAGTCATAAAAGTGTCATTTAAGAGTCATATCATTGTCATGTACTCGCTTTAGAGTGAGCAGCAGTTAGAAAATGGGACGAACAAATCGGAGAACCCACATGAAATTTAAAAACTTAGTTGCCGCAATGGGTGTGGCTGTTACAACTTTCGTATCTGCTCAAGCAGTGGCTTTAGATCAAGACATTCCTGAGTATCAAAAAATCAGCGGCGTATCAGGCAACTTTTCATCAGTAGGTTCTGACACTTTAGCTAACATGATGACTTTTTGGGCTGAAGAGTACAAACGTATTTACCCAAATGTAAACATTCAAATTCAAGCGGCAGGTTCTTCTACAGCACCTCCAGCATTAACCGAAGGTACAGCTAACCTAGGTCCAATGAGCCGTGCAATGAAATCAAAAGAAATCGAAGCGTTTGAAAAACGTTACGGTTACAAACCAACGGCAGTTCGCGTAGCTATTGATGCACTTGCTGTTTACGTACATAAAGATAACCCAATTGAAGGTCTTCGTATTGACCAAGTTGATGCTATTTTCTCATCAACTCGTAAATGTGGTGCGCCAGAGCAAGTTAACCGTTGGAGCGATGTGGGCCTTGAAGGTAGCTGGGCAGCTCGTGATATTCAATTATACGGACGTAACTCTGTATCGGGCACTTACGGTTACTTTAAGAAAAAAGCACTGTGTAAAGGTGACTTCCGCAACAATGTAAACGAGCAACCGGGTTCTGCGTCTGTAGTACAATCAATTTCGTCTTCATTAAATGCAATTGGTTACTCAGGTATTGGTTACAAAACGTCAGGTGTACGTACAGTTCCATTATCTAAAAAAGGTACTAACTTTGTTGATGCAACACTTGATAACGTTGCGCAAGGCAAATACCCACTTTCTCGCTTTTTATACGTATATGTTAATAAGCACCCAAATAAAGCCTTGTCTCCAATGGAAGCTGAATTCTTAAAAATGATTCTTTCAAAAGACGGTCAACAAATTGTAGAAAAAGACGGTTATGTGCCTCTTTCTGCAAAGTTAGTTGAAGTAGAGCTTAAAAAGCTAGGTTTAAAATAATAAATCCAAGCAATAAAAAAACCGCTCATTGAGCGGTTTTTTTGTGTCTAAAATTTTAAGCTTGAGGGAATTAAATACCACCTAACTTTTCAGCGCGTGCTTTACATTGATTGTATGTTTCTACACATTTTGCAGAGCACACTTGTTGCTTAAGACCTTCAGCCGTTGTTTGCTGATCACAGGTGCTTTCACAGCGAAAATTTTGTTGAGCACATTGGTTCATCTCAGCATTTTCAACGTGATTCTGACAACCCGCTAAAACAAAAAAAGTGAGGGCAACTACGCTTGTTTTTATTAATATATGCATTTTTAATCCTTAAAGTGAGCTCAATAAATTAAATATCGACCTGCATGTTGTCAATTAATCTAACAGAGCCTAAAAAGGCTGCGGCTAAAATAACAAAATGGTTATCATCGAGTGTAGCAGTTTTTAAGGTATCTCGTTGAGCTATCTCAAAATAGTCTGGTTTTAAGCCAGCTTGCTCTAGGCTTTGTTTAGCGCGAGTTTTAAGCGCGGTGAAATCTTTATTGCCTTGCTTAAGCTGCTCGGCACAATGGGTTAGCGCTTTAAATAAAGCGGTGGCTGTTATTTTTTGCTCGTCTGATAAGTAGCCATTACGTGAACTCATTGCCAAACCAGATATTTCACGCATGGTAGGTACGCCAATAATTTCAACTGGTATAGATAGATCGCGAGTCATCGTTTTAATCACTTGAAGTTGCTGAAAGTCTTTTTCACCAAAGCAAGCGTAGTCAGGTTGCACCAAGTTAAATAGCTTAGTAACAACCGTAGCTACGCCTTTAAAATGCCCAGGGCGCGAACCGCCACAGTACCCAAGTGACACGCCAGGCACGTCAACAAAGCTCTGCTCGCCAAGCCCATTTGGGTAAATTGTGTCTACGCTTGGGGTAAATACTATATCAGTACCTAACTCTGCAAGGCCTTGTTTATCTTCTGATAATGTACGGGGATAATTATCTAAATCTTCGTTAGCACCAAACTGCATCGGGTTTACAAAAATACTAACAACCACTTTATCGGCTACGTTTTTTGCTTTTTCAACGAGTGAAAAGTGTCCTCGATGTAAGTTGCCCATTGTTGGCACAAACGCCACACTTAAGCCTGCTTGTCGCCAGGCTTTAATTTGACTACGTAGTGATTTAATTTCAGTAATTGACTGCATTATTTAAACTCATGTTCAGCGCTTGGAAAAGCGCCACTTTTTACATCGGTACAATATTTCTGAACGGCCGCAGGCATGTTGCCAGTTTCTAATAAAAAGTTTTTTGAAAATTTTGGAATATAACCTGCCGAAATACCGACTAGGTCGTGCATTACTAATATTTGACCGTCGGTCACATTACCCGCACCAATGCCTATGGTTGGAATACTAAGCGCATCAGTGATTCGCTTTGCCAATACACTAGGAATACACTCAAGTACCAATAATTGTGCGCCAGCAGCTTCTAATGCTTTGGCGTCTTCAATCATTTTTTGTGCTTTGTCTTCTTCGCGGCCTTGGATTTTAAAACCGCCAAATACATGCACAGATTGAGGGGTAAGGCCTAAGTGCCCGCACACAGGAATACCTTGTTCAGTAAGCGCTTTAATGCTGTCGTAAAGCCATTCACCACCTTCAAGTTTTACCATGTTTGCACCTGCTCGCATAAGTTCTGCGGCATTTTTACAGGTGTCGTTAACGCTTGAATAAGTCATAAATGGCATATCGGCAATAACAAATAATTCACGGCTTCCTGCACGTACACAGCGAGTATGATAAGCAATATCCTGGTTGGTTACGCCAAGGGTGTCATCACCGCCTTGTAGCACCATACCCAACGAGTCACCGACTAAAATAACGTCAACGCCATTATCATGAAATAACTTTGCAAAGCTCGCATCGTAAGCGGTTAATGCCGTGATTTTGTTATTTTCTGCTTTCATTTTATTTAAAGTAGAAACGGTTATTTTAGACATAATATTCCTCGCAGGCATAAGCCTAGGTTAATTACAGAGGTAATTGTTGTAAGTCGTTGAGCGGTAAATTAGTTGCAATGGTTTTTAGTGCAATTCCGCTAGGTAAAATAAGTTCAGGCGCAAGTTCAAGCAACGGATACACAACAAACTCGCGCTCATTCAAGCCATAATGGGGCACAGTCAAGCGTGCGGTATTAATAATTTTATTGCCAAACAAAAGGGTATCTATGTCTAGCGTTCGTGGACCCCAACGTTCTGCTTTTCTTACACGGCCATGCTTAAGTTCTATTTCTTGAGTTAAATCAAGTAGCTGCTCTGGTTCAAGGTGGGTATTAATACAGGCAACAGCGTTAATATAGTCTGGCTGGTCTTGTGGCCCCATGGGCTTACTTGCGTAATAATGAGACACGCTTACAAGCTCGCTATGCGGCAGATTTTTAAGTGCCGCAACCGCATTATCAAGCTGCTTTTTAGGTGAGTTTAAGTTTGCACCTAATCCTAAATAAACACAGTTCATGTTATTACTCTGCTGGCTTTCTTGGTGCGCGGCGACGAGAACGTTTACGCGGTTTTGGACCACCTTGATGACCTAAGTTTTTAACCATGTCTTTTTGACCGTTAATATCTTGGCTAAGGTATTGAGTCCACCACTGTGCAAGTTCTTCATGCTCAGTTTCACCCGCATCAACGCGCAACAATAAAAAGTCGTAAGCGGCTTTAAAGCGTGGTTGTTGCGTTAACCTGTATGCACGTTGGCCTGCACGTTTATCTAGGCGATGCTGAATGTGCCAAATATCGCGAGCACCCAGTGTAAAGCGTTTTGGTACCGCTATATGTTGGGCGCTTTCGCTGAGTACTTTATTCATTGCTTGTGCAAAGGCATCGTACTCGCTAAGTTTTTCTTCTGCTTGAAGCTTTTTGGTTATTGCTAAAAGCGGGAACCACAGTAGCGCGGCAAAAATAAATGCAGGTGTTACTTTTTTATCAGCGTTTATGCGTTTGTCGGTATTTTGAAACATTTGCTGAACAAAGGTATGCTCTAGCCCATTAGGGTTAGCTTCTAAAATTTTATCAAGCGCAGGAAATAATGCACGGAAAAGTCCGTATTGGCGAAGCATTAAAAAGTTAGCTTCGGCCTTACCGTTTAAAAACAGTTTTAGCACTTCTTCAAACAAACGCGCCGGCGGAATATTATCAAGTAAGCTGGCAAGCTCGCTAATCGGTTTTTCGCTATTAGGCGCAATGCTCATATCAAGCTTTGTTGCAAATCGTACAGCGCGTAACATACGCACTGGATCTTCACGGTATCGTGTTTCGGGATCGCCAATAAGCTCAATTTGTTTTGCTTTAATAGCGGCCAAACCATTGGCGTAATCGTGAATGCTAAAGTCGTTAATTGAGTAATACAAAGCATTAATTGAAAAATCGCGGCGCTCGGCATCTTCTTCAATGCTACCAAATACGTTGTCGCGTAATAATTGCCCTTCAGTACTTGATTGGCTTATTTGGTTTTTAGACTCAGGCGCTTCGTGATGGCCACGCATGGTTGCCACTTCAATAATTTCTCGGCCAAAAACAATGTGCGCTAAACGAAAGCGGCGACCAATTAATCGGCAGTTCCTAAATAGCTTTTTAACTTGGTCGGGTGTTGCGTTAGTGACTACATCAAAGTCTTTAGGTTGTTGGCCTAACAATATATCGCGAATACAACCACCAACCAGGTAGGCATCGTAGCCACCGTCTTTTAATCGGTATAACACTTTGATTGCATTTGGGCTAAATTGTTTACGAGAAATACCATGCTCACCGCGTGTGATTACTAGTGGTTCGCTGCTTACAGAGGCATTTTCAGCACTCGTATTTGGGCCGATTATCTGTCGGCAAAATTGAAAAAGCTTGGAAATAATAATCCGTCTCCTAGAAGGTGTTGATTGGCATGTCATCGCAATCAAAAACAACCGCAAATAGTGGTATTAAACCCCAATACTTACTGTCTTACTTAAATAGCATATATTTAGGCGGCTATCATATACCAGCAGGGTTTAAAAATTAAGTTGATGTGTTGAAATTAAGCTGTTTTTCGCGATTTTATTTACACAGTTTAGTAAATTAGTTGACTTGAGTTGTTTGCTACTGAGAAATTTGTATTTCAGCAACTTTAGGTACTTGCTTTAACTCAAAGGTATTTACACCCCATTCAACTAGCTGCTCGGTGGTTAAATCCATTAAATCAGCATGAGTTGGCAAGCCTAAAAATTCAAAGGTACTTATTAATGTGGGTTTTGGCTCTATTTTACTAATTGCAGGGGCGTAGTTTTGTTTAGATAGTTTAAAGCCCGGCTTGGCAACGGCTAAAGGTAAGTGGGCAAACTCAGGGATAGGATGATTGAGCTGCTTAAATAAACTGATTTGTCGTGCTGTGGGTTCTATTAAATCGGCGCCTCTAACAATGCGATTTATGCCTTGATCAATATCGTCAACAACAACCACTAATTGGTAGGCAAATAAGCCATCACTTCGTTTTATTATGTAATCTTCGTGGGCCAGCTCACTACAAACACTGATATCACCTTGAATCAGATCGTTAAAATATGTGGTTGCATGGCATTGTGTTAAACGAAGTGCGCCTGAATCGGTTGAGTGCCCAAGATTTTTACACTGGCCTTGATAAATTCCACCCAATGCTTTTATTTCTTTTCGGCTACATTGGCAGGCATAAACACATTTTTGATTTTCAAGTGAGCTGACGACGTCTTGGTATAAATCGAGCCGTTTGGTTTGATAAACAACCGGTTCATCCCAGTGGAGGCAATAGGCTTGTAAGGTATTTAGGATATCGGTTTCGGCATCTTTTACCACTCGAGTGGTGTCTATATCTTCGATACGGACGAGCCAAGACCCTTTATTTGATTTTGCATCAAGGTAGCTGCCTACAGCCGCAACAAGTGAGCCAAAATGAAGAGGCCCAGAAGGAGACGGTGCAAAACGACCGCGATAGTTGCGCATAGGCGCAGTAACGGCTGCAGGTGACATGCTAATTAATGAGGTTAATTAGCCGCGTCCAGCTTGTTTTTCTTTAATTTCTGCAAGTGTTTTACAGTCTACGCATAAATCAGCAGTTGGTCGCGCTTCTAAGCGGCGAATACCAATTTCGATTCCACAAGACTCACAAAAGCCAAAATCATCTTCTTTAATTAAAATAATTGTTTTTTCAATTTTTTTAATTAATTTGCGTTCGCGGTCACGAGTGCGAAGTTCTAAAGAGAACTCTTCTTCTTGTGCAGCGCGGTCAACTGGGTCAGGAAAGTTAGCAGCTTCGTCTTGCATATGCGACTTTGTACGATCAACTTCGTTACGTAAATCGTTACGCCAAGTTTCTAAAATCGTTTTGAAATGAGCACGTTGTGCTTCATTCATATACTCTTCGCCTGGTTTTTCTTGGTATGGTTCTAAACCGGCTTGAGCCAATAAACCATGTTTCTTTTGGTCTGGCATAACTCTCTCCTAAATCCTTAATTTAATGCCTCAGCATTAGCCGGCGGTATAAATAACAGAAACTTATACCCTAGGCAAATTTATTTTTAATTATACGAATTAGCTTCAACCATGCTTTGCGAGTAAAAAGTGCGTTAATGATGGTGCTTAATTAACTAACTTACTGGTTTGTAAAACTTGCCTTTACATATGGGCAAAATTTTAAAAAACAAGGCTAACTCTGGAATTGATTTTTATTGCATCAATCATTTTCATCGCGTTGTTTGTTCTAATTACCTGATGTAATTGTTTGGTTATACATTACTGTATAAATGCTATTTTTTTATGAAGCACCACTTCATTCTCACAAATGAGTGCTTTATACACTACTACTTCAACACCGCTAGCAATGGCTTTTTGTAAAAGTTGTGCGTATTTTTCATCGATATGCGCTGCTGCGCTCACTGCATTTATACCTTCATGTAAAACAGCGAACAGTAGTACGGCGCGATGGCCTTGTTCGACCACTTCAATGAGCTCGCGAAGGTGTTTTTGTCCACGTAATGTTTGTGCATCAGGAAAATAGCCTTGGCCGCTATGCGGTTCATCTTGGCTTAGCAAGGTGACTGATTTAACTTCAACGTAGCAGTTTTTAGTATTTGGGCTTGTGAGTAAAAAGTCGATGCGACTGTTTTCACTGCCATATTTAACTTCACTTTGAAGTTGCTCATAGCCAGTTAGTTCATTAATTACATTATGATTAATTGCTTCTTCTACCACCTTATTAGCGACCGCTGTATTAACACATATAAGGTGCCCTAAATCATTTTGGGTCAGCTCTAATGAATGTGGATACTTTCGTTTTACGTTATCGCTTGTTGAATAAAAAGCAGTAAAGCCTGGCTCAGCGCAGCCTGTCATTTTTCCAGTGTTAGCACAATGCGCGGTAAACTTAGCGCCATCACCGAGTTTTAAATCAGCCAAAAACCGCTTGTAGCGTTTAATTAATGTGGCCGATTGCAATGCTGGTGTGTACTTCATGGTATGTCCAATGTGGTTAATAGTGTGATGAGTGTTATTTATCTCAAGCTGTTGGGAACTTAGGCGCACTATAGTAAACTCAACAGCACATTTAAGTGCAAGGATATTCTAACATGAGTGAAAAATTTGTTGTTCAACTAAGCGAACACGCAGCACCGAGTCATTGGGGCGAAAGCGCAACGTTGTCATTTAACGAACGTGGTGCAACCGTTCATTTATCTGAGCAAGAAACATTAAAAAATGTTCAAAAAGCAGCGCGTACTATTGCCAATCAAGGCGTTAAACACGTTGAACTTGCGGGCGATACATGGTGCACAGAAAGCCAATGGGCTTTTTATCAAGGTTTTGTCACACCTAAACTATTAAACGGTGTTGAGTTTGTTGATAACGCACAATCTGATCTGCAAGAACTTGCGCATTTAAAAAGCTCAGCAACGTGGGCGCGTGAAATGGTTAACGGCACTGCAGACGATATTTACCCTGAAAGCCTTGCAGAAAAAGCCGCTGAGTTTATTCAATCACTGGCCCCTGAGCACGTAAGCTACCAAATAATTAAAGGCGATGCGTTATTAGAGCAACAATGGATTGGTATTCATGCTGTTGGTCGTGGGAGTGTTCGCCCACCGGTATTGTTAGAGCTTGATTACAACCCTACAGGCGACGATAACGCACCAGTCAGTGCAGCCCTTGTGGGTAAAGGTATTACGTTTGATTCGGGCGGTTATTCAATTAAGTCAAGCGAAGGCATGCTAGGGATGAAGTGTGATATGGGCGGTGCTGCAACAGTAACAGCTGGTTTAGCACTTGCTATTAATCGTGGTATTGAAAAGCGTATTAAATTATTTTTATGCTGTGCTGAGAACTTAATTTCTGGCCACGCTTACAAATTAGGCGACATTCTTACTTACAAAAATGGCACAACCGTTGAAATTGTAAACACCGATGCAGAAGGGCGTTTAGTGCTTGCCGATGGTCTAATGGCTGCCGGCGAAACGGGCGCACCTTTAATTATTGACGCAGCAACATTAACAGGTGCAGCGTTGGTTGCTGTTGGCCAAGAATACAATGCGCTGTTTGCACTTGATAAAGAGCTGGCACGCGAAGTTGAAGGCTTTGCTTCTCAAGAAATGGAAGCCGCTTGGCCATTACCACTTGAAAAGTGGCACCAACAAAACTGTCCATCACCTTATGCTGACACGGCTAATAGCCGCGCACAAAAAGGTGGCGGCTATGGCGGTGCATCAAATGCTGCTGGCTTCTTATCACGCTTTGTACCAAACGATGGCAAAGGTTGGGTACACATTGACTTAGCGGCTGCATTTAATATGGGTAGCACAAGCCAGTGGGCTGCCGGCGCAACAACACAGGGTATGCGTACAGTTGCTCGTACGTTGCTTGAAAAAGCGTAACGCTAAAAAATACGTTATTCAGAGAAATTAGGCACCGTTTGGTGCCTTTTTTGATCCACAAGCGAGCAATTTTATTTAATTTACGGTAAAATCCCTCGCCAATACCTGTTTGAGTGACTAATTTGGTTTTACTCTAAACTACACTCAAATATTATATCCACCACTGGGGTTTCTAACTATGTCAGATAAGTGCTATATCACAGCTCAACAGTTACTTGAAGATTCATTCCGCGTAGCGGCACAAGTATACAAAGACGGCTTTCGTCCTGATTTTATTATAGGTATTTGGCGAGGTGGTGCACCGATTGGTATTGCGGTTCAAGAATATTACGATTACAAAGGCATTGAAACTGACCATATTGCAGTGCGTACATCGTCTTATTACGGTATTGGCCAACAATCAAAAGAAATTAAAGTACATGGTTTACATTACATTGTAGAAAACGCCAATGCGGGTGATTCACTGCTTATTGTTGACGATGTATTTGACTCAGGACGCAGTATTGTTGCACTAAAAGAAAAGCTTTCAGAGCTAATGCGCTTAAACTTACCGCGCGATATTCGAATTGCTTGTCCATACTACAAACCAAAAAATTCAAAAGTAGATACCGTACCTGACTACTACATTCATGAGTCGGAAGAGTGGTTAGTATTCCCGCATGAGTTATCGGGTTTAACACCGGATGAAATTATTGAAGGTAAATCTGACTTAGTAAAAATTCACGACATTTTACTAGAAGACTAATACACCTAGCACATTAAATATACATTTAGCCTTATGAACTGATTATTCGTTTTTAGGGCAATAAAAAAGGCCTTAATTGGCCTTTTTTATTGCGTGTTTAAAGCTGCGCAAAGCTATCTACATATTCACTAAGCATTGGAATATCGACCGCTTGTAAACCTGTTGTGCTTCTTTGCACTAAGCCCTTTTCGACTAATTCTGTCACAACACGCCTGTAAGCTCGCTCAGTGGTTGCAAAGCGTTCAGCCTCAGCGTTAACAGTTGGGTAGGCTCTAAGCAGTGTAGGGTTGTTGTTCTCGGCTCTCAGTAAGCAGTCTTTGGCTATGTTATAGCTAAGTGGCAGTAATAACTTATCTAAGTTGATTTTTTGGTTTTCTTGAAACTTAGCAGCAATCGTTTGTGCCGTGTATAAGCTAAGCTCTGGTTTTTCGAGCAATAATGCACGCCAGTGTCTTAATTCAATCAGGTTGTAAGTTACATCGCTAAAGCAGGTTACCGTATAAATACACGGATTGTTGTTGAGCGCTTCTATTTCGCCTATCAGGGTATTATTACAATCGAGTTGTCCTAGCAGCAGGCGTCGTCCGTTTCCTACGTCATAACTAAATGACACAGTGCCGCTGCGCACAAGCACAAGCTTGCTTAAAGGCTGATCTTGATGGATCAGCACTTCTTTTTTTGATTGTTGATAACTACTACCGGCAAAGGTGAGTAACTGTTCAACAAGATAACTAGAAAAATGGTATTGAAACATCAATATGCTCTTCGGACATTTGTCCTATTTATTATGTTTTAATGACGGTAGCATTAACACATTAAGAATTTACGCTAACTTGCTACTAATACTTTTAGCTTTGCTATGGGTATTATTTTACCTTCATTTCCCGTGTAATGATTTAAGAATTTGTTGGTTTTTTTGCCGGCAAACTTTTTCAGGTTTTTAAGCAAGTTAGCTTTTTATTTACGTATGTCACTTCGCTTAATTATTAATATAAGAGAGCTACTCTCTTACTAGCCAATTATTTTCAAACTCTAAATAACGCTCATAATTAAGCAAAGTGCTATTACTTTGCAATACTTACAACTGTAATAATGTAGCATTAGTATAATGCTAACCCAAAGGTTAGGAGAGAACAATTGAGTTGGGAATATTTAGGCTATATTGCGTCAGCTTTATTGGTTGCATCACTCACTATGACCGATGTAGTAAAGCTTCGTTGGTACAACATGTTAGGGTGTATTGTGTTTACGGCTTATGGCGTAGCTATTGGTGCTGTTCCTGTTGTTTTTACCAACGCGCTACTGGCATTGGTTAACTTGTATCACATTGTAAAATTATATCGCCAGCCAAAAGTTGATCAGCCAGAGGCACAGCAGCCAAAAAGCTAAATGACATGGTTTGTATTAAAAAAGGGTTAACTTGCGTTAACCCTTTTTTTGTTTATTTAGCTGCGCTCTCTTTGTTATCGAATCGCTTCATACCGGCAATCCATGTTTGTAGTACTTGAGTTTTGTAAATATCTTCAACGGGTACTTTAAAATAATCTTTATCCACTAAAATAAAGTCGGCCCATTTACCTTGTTCTAGGCTTCCTATTTTAAACTCTTGATGCGCCGCATAAGCACCGCCCAGTGTAAATGCACGTAGTGCATCTTCGCGGCTTAATATTTCGCTTGGACGCCAGCCGTTTTCAGGCAGTTTGTTATGATCCATTCGCGTTATTGCTGAATATAAACCATCAAATGGATTTGCAAGCTCTACAGGGTAATCAGAGCCCGCAGCAACCACTGAACCTTGTTGTAAAAATGTTTGCCATGCGTACGCAAAGCTAAGTTGCTTTTCAGTTAGGCGTTGCTCTGCCATATGCATGTCAGATGTTGCATGCACAGGTTGCATAGATGGAATAATTTTTAGTGCTTTAAATCGAGGTATATCGTCTGGCGTTACTATTTGTGCGTGCTCAATTCGGTTGCGCAGCAAAATACCGCCTGTTTTTTTAAACACATTTTCGTAAGCGTCTAAAACCACACGATTGGCTTTGTCACCAATGGCATGGGTGTTGGCGGTAAAGCCATTTTTAAAGCTTTGCGTAAATAAAGCTTCGAGTTTCTCTTGGGTTTCAAGCATTAACCCATGATGGCCAGCACGGTCGGCATAATCTTCAATAAGCGCTGCGCCACGCGAGCCTAATGCACCATCGGCATATACTTTTACACTACGAATTTCCATAAAGTCGTAGTTATCGTGATATGGCCCGGCTTTTAGCATAGCCGGTAAGTCTGGGCTAGCACCGCTTAGCATTGCCACAATACGTAAAGGTAAATTGCCTTGTTCACCGCGCTCTTTGTACACTTCCCATGTGGCTTTATCTATCCCTGCATCGTGAGTAGAGGTAATACCTAAACTTAATAAATGCTTACCTGCGGCATCGAGTGAGTTGCTAATATCTTGTTTTGAAGGGGCTGGCAAGTGCTGAACAATTAACGATTCAGCTTTATCAACAAAAATACCGGTAGGGTTACCAAATTCATCTTTAACTACCTCACCGCCTTTTGGCGATTTTGTGTCGGCGTTAATGCCTGCAAGTTCAAGCGCTTTTGAGTTAACCCAAATTGCATGGCTATCAACACGAGATAGAACAACCGGACGATCGCTTACCACTTTGTCTAAATCTTTAGCGCTAGGGAAACGTGTATCTGGCCATAACTCTTGGTTCCAGCCACGGCCGATGATCCAACCTTGTTTGCCTTGCGCAAATTGCTTTAATTTATTTGTAACGTCATCAACCGACTTCGCACCGCGTACATCTAACTGCGATAAGTTATCGCCTAGCCCAATAACATGGCCATGGGCATCAATTAAGCCGGGTAGTAATGTGTTGCCTTTCGCGTCTATTAGCTTGGCATCTGGAAAGCTTTCTTTGAGTGTGTCGCCGCCTACTTTAACAACCTTGCCATCTTTTATAACCAAAGTGCTAAATTGTTGAAGCTCGCCTTTTTGCATTTTGCCTTTATGAAGCGGAGTATAACCATTGGCATTATAAATAACTTTGGTTTGCGCAATCGCAAAGCTAGATCCTGCACAGAGACTGGCAAGTATAAGTGGTTTAAGTAATTTTTTGAGTAACATAGTGCACTGATTTGTTATTTTTAGTGCAATAACACTAGCAAACTCTTTTTTAGAATACCAATGGGATGCGATAAGCTCGTAAAATAGACAGTTAAAGCTAAGCTAGCTGCTTAGCTATTAAATTAATTGCCTAAAACGTTAGGTTAAAAAGGTTAATTAAATTTGTGCTACTTGCTGGCATATAAATGGTATTCGCTCAGTGTTAGCCGGCCGTCTTTATCTTGGTCGTAACTTACAAATTTAGACCACAAGGCTGGGTCTATTGAGGCTTCAGAGCGAGTTAAAAATCCGTCTTTATTTCTGTCTATTTTTTTAAATTGGTTATTAATGCTGTCACTGATGGCAAAACTTGATGCGCTAAATACCAGTAGAGCGCATAAAATAAAAAAGTGTATGGGATTCATTAAAGTACTCAGTAAAGATTGTTAGTAAGGTAATTTTTAAATTCAATTAATGAAATTTGTTTATCTTGATTTTTATCCCACATTATAAACGTGCTAAGTAACTGGGGCTGGCGTTCTAGTTCGTTATGAGTAAGGTAACCGTTTTTATCAGTATCGAGGTGATCAAAGCGCTGTTTTACATCAAGTGCAGAAGCATTAAAACTTAAAAGCAACGCTATGGTGGTTACAAAGTAACGTATCTTCATGGTAGTCCTTCCAAAAGGTTAATTAAGTTGTATTGAATAATGAGGTATTACGCTTAATTAGATAAAGCACTTGCCATAATTTAACTCCCAACATTAAATCCTTTTACACATTCCCTCAGGGATTATGGCAAATGCTTTAGTACACTTTACAAGTTAAAAGCTTAAGCAAAACTTAATCTGTTATGGCTTAAAGTTTTCAAACTCTGCTTTAGAGATCATCTCGTCGTTGTCTTCGTCTAAATCGGTAAACTGTCTAAGTAGCTCTTTATCTTGCTTAGCTTCAACAAACGAGATACTTCCGTCCATGTTTGTATCTAAGTGTGCAAATCGCACGGCCGAAGGAGAAGCTAATACCGTTGCACTGATAGCTAAAAATAATAATAAAAAAGCAGCAATAAGTTGTTTCATAATTTCATTCCTTTTGAAGTTAATTTATTGAATAAATTTTCTGAATTCATTTAGCGACAACTGACCATTTTGGTCTGTGTCTATTTGTGCAAAGTTTTCCTTAAGCACGGCGTCCATTTTTGCCTCGGCTTCGCTTAACAGGCCGTTTCTGTCCTTATCTAGTTCATTAAACGTAGCGTCAACGTCCATAGCGTATGCGCCTGTATTCACAAAACCCAACGCAAGTAATGTTGAAAAAACCAAAGTGTTAATGTTCATGTGTATTTCCCTATTAAATTTATTTATTACACCCATTACAAAAAGGGTGCCAAATTTTATTTTTATTTACTTTCAATGAGTTGTGTTTTTTAGTTTGGGTTTGTAGGTAAAAATTACACTGACTGTGTGTAATTTTGTGTAAATACAGCAACAGGGTTGAAGGTATTTTTTGTGATCTTAGTTAAATCAATCAGTTGTGCTGTTGCTGTTTAGCAACATTATGGCGATTTAAAATGAATATGGTTCAGCATGTGTATAGGCGGTATTGATAATAATAGGCGAGTTATTTACTTACAGAGTTTACTGCAATGGCTGCAACGTTTGCTAAACATTACAATGCAATGCTTAATTGGCGCCCTAATTTAATAGGGCAGTTTGCTTTAAGCATGCTGCTGTCGTTATTGCCACTCTCTATTGTGGTTATTGTTTTTTTAAATGCGTTAAATAAACAGCTAGCAACCACCCAGCAAATTGTGAGTAACCATTACCAGCTCACAAAATCGTTCGCTAATTTAAAGCAAGACCTTAATAGCCTTGAACGCGCAACAAGGCAAAATTGGGTGTTAAAAAGTGATGCGCTCAACACCCTCATTGTTGATAAATGGCAATCGTCTGTGCAGAGCATAAATGAACTCAAATACATTAATGCAAACCCAGACTACATAAACCAATGGACACAGCTTTTAACTATTTTGCAAACAGCACAACACCAGCTCGTTGAGAAAAAACAGCAAAAAGCAGCGCTCTTTTTACCCATAAGCGAGTCAATTACAGAGCTCACAGTGTGGCTCAAAAATAAAAACGAAGAGCAAATAACCCATAACCAAAACGAGCTAGCCAGCCTACAAGCGTCGTTTATAAATTGGCTAGTGGCACTTATTCCTCTTACTTTATTGGTTGGCGGCGGCTTTTTATGGCGTATAAGTTTGCGCTTAAAAGGGCTTACTAGGGTTATTGATAAGCTCGGGCAGGGGGATTGGCAGCAAAAGATAGCAGTAAAAGGCTCGTCAGAGTTAGTCGAACTCGGAGAAAAACTACAGTGGGTACAAACTCAGCTGTATATGCTTGAGCAACAAAAGGATACGTTTTTACGCCACGTAACACACGAACTTAAAACACCACTTGCCTCTATGGTTGAAGGAACCGATTTACTCACCGATGAAATTGTTGGCCCTATTAATAACGAACAAAAAGCGGTGCTTTCCCTTATAACTCAATCTACGGTGCGCCTTCGCATGATGATAGATAGCCTACTCAGTTATAACGCTATTAGAGCAACAATAAACAGCTCAAGCGAGGTTAATATTAATCATTTAATTAAAAAAATTAATGGTCATTTTGAGCATCGTCTAACGGCTCGAAAGCAACTTATTCAGTGGCAAAACTCTGTTTCAAGCACTGTCCTTGCGCTTCCTAATGAACTAATAGAAATGATGCTAATTCAGTTAATTTCAAATAGCTTAAAATTTTCTGATGATAACCAAGGTGTGATTGTAAATTTAAAATGCGAGCAACATCAGCTGTGTTTGGAGGTGGCCGATAATGGCTGTGGCATTAAAGAGCACGAAATAAAGCATATTTTTAGTGCGTTTTATCAAGGTAAACATGAGCAAAGTATTACCTTACAAGGCAGTGGTTTGGGCCTAACAATAGTAAAAGAGACGGTTAAGCAGCTACAAGGCACATTAAGTGTTGAGAAAAATAAACCACACGGTTGCCGTTTTTTAATAAAAATACCAATCAGTAAAAATTTAGGAGTTAATTAACAATGCGCATACTCACTATTTTATGTGTGCTTGCAGGTAGCCTAATTGTATCGGGTTGTGAGCTTAATGATGGCACGCAAGCGCTGGGCGATACTAAAATATCAAATACTAAAAATGTATCTCCTAGCCCCAAGCCAATGCCTAAATTAGCCCCTGTTTACCCCTCCGCTGAGCGGGTTATAGCGCTGCATGCAAATCAATGCGGCGGTTTTACATTGCCACCAACAAAGCGGTCATTTAAAGGTGAAAATGAGCTAAAAGCATTTTTTAAATTTATGTGCTTAAACGTAAGTACCGACCCAAATACAGTAATGACCAAGTTACTTAAACTCGACCTAGCCTATTTTTGGCCTGATGATATAAAACAGTATTTATGGCTGCAAAAACAGCAAATCACCTTACAAATAAACGCGCAAAAAGAGCAGCAAGCACTTAATAACCAAATGCAGAAAACCCTGTCGTCGCTAGCAGATATAGAGCAGCAGCTATTACTTCGCGAAGACACTAAGGAGCAGTAACCATGACCAGAAATAGCCCGCACCAAGCAAAAGTGTTATTAGTTGACGACGATGCAAGTTTATTAAAGTTACTTGCTATTCGTATTGAATCAAAAGGCTATCAAGTAACAACTTGTGAAAGTGGCTTAGCAGCACTACAAATTTTAAAAAGCCACGTGTTTGATGCCGTCATTACGGACTTACGAATGGATGAAATGGACGGCATGGCGCTGCATCGTCAACTGCAAAGTCGATACCCTGCATTACCAGTAATTATGATGACGGCGCATGGCTCTATTCCTGATGCGGTTGAAGCCACCAAACAAGGTATTTTTGCTTTTATTACTAAACCGGTCGATAAAGACGAGCTATTCGATAGCCTTGCAAATGCAATAGACATTCACGGTGTAAATACCGATGAAGCCCCATCAAAAAGTAATATAGTAACGCGCAGTGGTGCCATGTTGCACTTGCTTGAACAAGTTAAGTTACTTGGGCCTACTCAAGTTAATGTGCTTATTTCGGGGGCCAGTGGAACGGGAAAGGAGTTACTAGCGCAAGCTATTCACCAGCATAGCCAAGTTAGTAACGGGCCCTTTGTAGCTATAAATTGTGGTGCTGTACCAGGGGAACTTTTAGAGTCTGAATTATTTGGCCACAAAAAAGGAGCGTTTACTGGTGCTGTAAAAGATCACCAAGGTTTATTTCAGCAAGCGCAGGGCGGTACATTATTTTTAGATGAAATTGGCGATATGCCCCTTAACTTACAAGTAAAGCTACTGCGTGTGCTACAAGAAAAAACCATTCGCCCAGTGGGTTTTCAAGAAGAGATCCCAATTGATGTGCGTATTGTATCGGCAACTCACAAAAACTTGCCCGAAGCCATTAAAAACCAACAGTTTAGAGAAGATTTATACTACCGCCTAAATGTGGTTAATTTAAAATTACCACCACTGTGTGAACGCCGTGAAGATATAAGCCTCTTGGCCCAATACTTTAGCGCAAGTATCGCTAAACGCATGAACCAAAATGAAAAACACTTTGCCAATGATGCCATGCACGCATTGGTACGTTATGATTGGCCAGGAAATATTCGTCAGTTACAAAACGTTGTTGAACAAGTGGTAGCCTTAACACCGGGCGAGGTTATTTCAGCGCATTTAGTGTTAGCCGCACTCGATAGTAACGAAAAAAGCGTAGAGCCACTCTCATTAAACGACGCTAAAAAAGAATTTGAACGTGATTACGTTATTAATACGCTAAAAATGGCCGGCGGCAACGTAGCAGAAGGCGCCAAACTTGCTAAGCGTAATCGTTCAGACTTTTATAAACTCATTAAAAAACACAATATTGATGTTGAGAGTTTGGCGTAAAAAACATTAAAGGAATCTTCATGCAGTTATTTATGGTGTATTTAGGCGGGCGAATTCAAGGTTGCCACATAGAAATGCACGACATTCGGTTTGTGGTTGGGCAAAACATAGAGCAAACCTACACCAAATTAAAAAGCCAATGGGTTGGCGATAAAAACAGCGTACACATGGATAGTTTTATGGCTGTTAATAATATTGATGGCTACAAAGTAGAAGTGGTAGACGGTTATGTTGAACAAAATAAGCAGCTTTATTTTGTAAATTTAGGCGCTTACAGAAGCGACTCAATGGCGGAGCAACACGACTTTGCATTGTATGTAGCAAGCAGCCGTGAAGAGGCAAAACAGCGCGCTAAACACGATTTGCTCGCAGGCCTGAGCCATATACATAAAGACGACTTACACGACGTAGACGATTGCTTTGCAATAGACTTGCTCGACAGTCAATTAACAATAAAGCTTACCCCAAGCGGGCTTTCTCAGCCTATAAAACCGGATTGGTTTGGTTACCATGTTTTATAAGTAAGTAACCTGAACTTTGAATAATAAAGCTATCTCACGCTGCTATTTTTCTTGCTCGTTTTGTTCATCTTTTTCACTGTTCGATGCCAGCTTAAAGGCTACAATAACCAAGCCAAACATAGCGAACGGCAGAGCTGCTAACATGTATTCAACCATGTTGCTGTCTTGAAAATTAGCTTGCAATAAAAAGTGACCCGCTACACACATAACAATAACGACCAACAAAATTGGCAGCAGCATAAGTTCTTTTTTTGATGAATGATTTTTCATTGAATAATTGCTTAAACAAAAAATGATGCGCTATTGTAATGAGCTTACATATGCTTGGCAAACAGCAGCGCTTTTAATGATATGATTGCTATAAATGAAGTTTGTAAATCAGTGTGGAAACAACGTGAAAAGTAGCTTAAAAAACGTTTACCTAGTTGGCGGGGCAGTACGCGACAAACTGCTAAACATTGCATCAAAAGATAACGATTATGTGGTTATTGGCGAAACGCCAAGTACCATGGAATCGCTTGGTTTTTTACCAATAGGTAGCGACTTTCCTGTTTATTTACACCCCAAAACAAAAGAAGAGTACGCATTAGGGCGTACCGAGCGAAAAAGCGGTAAAGGCTATACTGGCTTTGTTGTAGACGCCAGCCCTAGCGTAACACTCGAAGAAGACTTAGCAAGGCGCGACTTAACCATAAACTCTATGGCGCTTGACGAAAACGGTAAAATTATTGACCCCTTTAATGGGCAACACGATTTACAAAATAAAATACTGCGCCACACCACACACGCATTTGTAGAAGATCCGGTACGCGTGTTACGCATTGCGCGATTTTTAGCACGTTATGGCAGTGATTGGCAAATCCACCCAAGTACCTATGCGTTAATGCGAGAGCTTAAAAATAAAGGTGAGCTTAACCATTTAGTGCCCGAACGGGTATGGCTAGAAACCGAAAAAGCGCTTGGCGAAAAGTACCCCGAGCTTTATTTTCAAGCATTAGATGGGCTGGGCATTTTTCCAGAAATTGAACAAATGAAAAATGTACCACAACCTGCCAATCATCACCCTGAAGGCGATGTATTTGTGCATACAATGTTGGTGCTTAGGCGTGCGGCCGACTTAAATTTTAATTTAGAAACCCGCTTTGCTGCGCTTACACACGATTTTGGTAAAGCCCTTAGCTATAAAATACGCGGCAATTTACGCGGTCATGAACGCGAAGGTGTAGCGGTAGTAGAGTCATTTTGTAATCGTTTAAAAGTGCCTAATCGCTTTCGTGATATTGGCATGCTTACCAGCGATAACCACACTTTATGCCATACGATTGATCAGCTTAGGCCGCAAACTATTCATAAATTAATTGTCACTAATTTAAATGGGTTGGTGCACCCTGAGCGCTTTTTAGCCTTTACCCAAGCCTGCCAATGTGATGCGCAAGGGCGCGGGGAAACACTGGTTAATAAGCCTTACCCGCAGGCAATTAAGTTGCGCGCCATTCATAGTAAATTACAGCAAATGGATAAAAAGCACATAGTGCAACAGGCACTTAAAAGTGGCAAAAAAGGCCCAGCAATAGGCGAAGCGGTAAAGCTGGCAGAAATAAACTGTATTAAAGCGTTTTTAAGCGGTGAGCCAAGTACAGCAAATTAATTTGTGTAGATTAAATTAAGTACCGCGATATGCCTTGCACCTCAAGGCGCGGTACTTTTTAAAGGTCGTTTACTTGCGTGTGCTGTGGTTTAGTTGCCTCAGGCTCAGCATTTTTATCTGATTTATATAAACTAAAAATAAAGTCGAGCTCTTCTCGTTCAAGTGATGGGGTCACGGCAAATCCTACTGCTTAATGTGTTAATATAGCCCCAGAGTATGTGAACGCGACTGAATTAAAAGTGAATAGTTACAAAGAAAGGTGACTGTTTATTTCCTCACTGTTTATTAGCGCATTACTTTTTTGTTCAATATTACTGAACTCTACCATTTTAGGGCACTTTTACATTTAGAATATTTAAATGCGATATAACTATTTGTTTACATGCGCTTACTAGCTGGCTACATTAGATTGATTGTAATATTTGGACATGTGCCGGCTTATAAAGCGGCATATGTCGAATACAAAGTTGTTAGGCATATATTCAGTTGAGGTGTTTGGTTCTAGAGGAAGTTCACAATTTTAAATCGTAAAACACTTATTTTCTTTGTCGTTCTGATTACTAGTTTTGCTAGTAAATTGTATGCTGAAACAATCTCTGTATCACACTGTAAATATATTACGGGAAAAGAAGATATACTCTTCTTAAATGTCCCTATTAAAGAAGATATTGATGCAATATTTTACTGTCCTACTTCTGAAAAGAAAAAATTAACTCTTCACAATGTTGCACTAGTCGTATCTGCTCCGATCAAAACCCCACGCGGGAACTGTCAAATTACAAAGTATGCCTTAGGAAAAGAGGATTCAACTGATAAATATCTTTGGTCATCTGTAATTGGTAATGCTTGCCCTCGAATAAATGAAAATGAATATGTGTCACTGTATTACCTTCCTAGTGAATATAATAAAGATCTGTTTTTTGATAATTTAACGAACTTCATATCAAAATTAAACGCCAATGAATTTGAATTAATTAACCGAATTCCATTTTACTCTTTATGGTTTTGTTCGGACTGTAAGGAGTTTATAAATGCAGTTCCTAATTCAAAGTTTGTTGTTAATAGCGTAGGTTCAAGTATTAACGATCCATTTAGTATTTTTGTATCATCTAAAGAAAGCCCACATATCCGTTGGATATTACATCTTTCTGTTGAAAATACGGGTTTATTTATAAACAATATTGTAAAGTATGTTGAGTATTAAATATGCCTAAAAAGCTAATAAATAAGGAAAAAAAAACAGTTGGTTGTTTTCGTTCCTGAACATTTTAGCCAACAATTTTTTGCCCATTATTAGGGCGTAAAATTAATAGAGAGTCTATGTCTGTTATCCGTAGTTCAGTTTTTCAAATTATTTTTAAATCGATATTTTTACTACTATTTAACTTTATCGGATTCTTTCTGATTTACGCAGGTGCTCTTTTATTAGTTAGTGAGAACAATATTTCGTTATCGCTAATTGAACAACTCTTGGCGCTAATTCTAGCTTTGTTTACAACATCTACTTTTGCTTGGTGGATGGTAACCAGTTTTCGTCAATACGAAATCAAAATAGACAGTAAATTAATCTTACTCAAAGGGTTATCGGGCTGGAAAAAAATTGATGAAACTATTTTACTTTCCGATATTGATGGTGCTGAGATAGGAACCGACTTAGCTCTATTTAAGGGAGAAAAGCTGGTGGTGAAACTTTCAATGGTTTCTATAGCATTTGAAAAAGATTCTCTTAACAAAAATATAAAAAATTGTCTTTGAATTGAAATAACAAAAATATAAAGAGTAATTTAACAAAGGCTAAATATCAGCGGGCTGTTCGCCTCGCTTCATTTTAGCCAACCATTTTAAGCCAATTTTACATATAAAAATTAGGAAATACTATGGTTCGCCAATCACGTAAATTTAGAATATTTGCTGCAATAATTACCATCCCATTATTTGCGGTGTTTTTATTTGGGTACAGTTTTATTATCTTTATGTATGCTGATGGGTTAAGCAACATTAAGCACTACTTGTTACTTGGTTTAGGTTTTATTGGTATTCTCTTGTGGGCAAAAATGTCCGTGAATATGATTAAAGACATAAGATTGATAAAGGTGTAATAACAAGGAAGGTATGCGTTCAATTCAATTTTTAGGTTTATTGACATCAATAGTGTCATTTTTGTGTTTGTTTTGGGCCTTAGCTCCGCTTTCGCCTGACAGTAGCGCTTCAGCAGAAGGTGCTATTGGCTTGTTTTTAATGTTTTTTGTAGCGCCACTTTTTGGTTTTTCAGCCTTGTTGTTAATTCCTTCATCTATCGCACTATTTAATACCAAGTTAAGAAAGAGTACTTATTTTTATGGTAAGTTTTGGTATGGTGTTTGGGGCCTTAATGGTTTGATATCTGTAGGGTATGTATTTGTAATTTTATATATTGGTTATATTTACTTAACTTTAAAAGTCAGTAACTAGCACTGGTATTAAACTTCAGAGCATAACGTTTATGTTTTTATGCCCGTTTACCCACTATTTTTCTGCTTTGCTAGTCGTTTTACTAATGATTTGTAATCAGCTGGTATTAAGCTCTTTGGTTTAATTGAGTCTTATTAGTTCCCCCTGCTAGAGCAGGTTAAAACTAATGAAGACTAAAAATCATTCAACTAATTTGCTAACGGCAAACTTACTGTAAAAGTGACCCCATTATTTTGTGTATTATTTTGCGCACTTACACTGCCTTTATGGTAATCGCACACTAGCCTTACAATATAAAGTCCTAAGCCTAAATGCGGTTGTTGCTGCATGTGCTGGCTGCGCACAGACACCATAGAATCAAATATATGCTCGCTCAACCCTTCAGGCAATAAAGTACCTGTATTACTTACCGTTAATGTTGCTTTGTTTTCGCTTTGCTTCAGGTTGACTTCAATTGCTGTGTTAGCTTCACTAAATTCCAAAGCGTTATTAATGAGCTTATCAAGCAGCTGCGCTATAAACTCTGGTGCGCCTTGCATAGGTAATGAATTTGGGCATATATCAAGCGTAAATAATTGCTTAGGGTAAGTGAGTAAATACCCTTGCATACAGCCGTTAATAACAGAGCGTAGGTCAAATGGTTCGGGGTCATTGCTTTGAATGCTTTGCTCAAGGCGAGTAGCCTCACTCATGGTGGTAATTATTTTACCTAGGCGCTCTACGCCTTCACTGGCGCGATCGAGGTATTTTTGACTAAGCTCGGTTTGCTCCAAACTTTGTAAGTTTTCAAGAGAAGAACGCACTACCGCAACTGGCGTACGTAGTTCGTGAGATAAACGCGACGACATATTTTCTAAATAGTCGGTATAGCCGCCCAATCGGCTTACAATATTTGCAAAGCTACGCGACAGGTCGCCAATTTCATCATTAGAATCACTGTAACTAATACTGCCTGTAACACGCCCTTGTGCATCTATTGCTTGCTCTGCGGTATCGCGAAGGCGCCTGATGCGGCTCGATATTCGTGATGCAAAAAAGAATAAAGTCACAGTCCCTATTAGCATGACGGCTAAAATAACGTTAAATAACTTTTCGAGCGATTTATTACGAAGCGTGCGAACACCGTTGGTGGTTTCTTCTGCTATTACTGCACCAATAACGTTGTCTTCAATCCAAATAGGGTAGGCCGCTGATAAAATAACGGCTTTGCTATCGGGGGTGAGCCGCCAAGACGATGCAGGTTGGCCTTTTAGTGCATTGGCTAAATGACTGCCTTGCATAGATGCTACGTCGTGTAGGGTATCTATAAATTCGTTTTCAGGGCGGGTTAAAATTTTATAATAAAGTGGGTGCAAATAGGTTTGCTCAAAACGTTGCCATGCATTTTGAGGCGGCTGATTTTTAAGGCCATCTGCCCATACACCATCAGCGTTTTGAATGGTGCCCGATTGTGCAAGCACGCGGTGGTGATTGTCTACGACCCATATACGGCTGCCGCTGTGGCCCATTCCTTTTAAAATTCGGCTAATTTCTGGTGAAGGCACTAGCACCGAGCCTAAATCGCTTGGGTTATTTAAGTTAGAGGTCGACATAACGTTAGTTAACTCGTTTAAGCTATCGGTATCTACAATAGCAAAACCCAGTTTGTTTCCTAGCATGGCTAACGGAAAGCGCAGTTCAACGGTGTAACCTGTTTGGGTGCGTTTAAAATAGCCCTGAATTTTTGTAAATGGCGCTTTGGTGTTTGCATTAAATGCATTAACCCAGCCGTCTTGCCTAGGGGCTATGATATACGTATTAAACTGGCCATCAGGGGTTTTTAAACCAATTTTTAAATGGTCGTTATTAGTGATGCTTAAGCTGTTTTTAGCACGATAAATAAGTGTGTTGTCGGTCACATTAAAAACGGCGTATAAGTAGTTATCAAATTTACCTACCATGTGGTCGAACGATAAATCGCTGGCTTGGTGGTTTTTATTGGTTTTTTGTAAATAGCGTTTATCGTAATGCCAGAACAACGCTTTGTAGGGTTCCCAGTCGGTTAGTTTGCCATCGAGCTGAATAGGGTTTTTTAGGTTATAGGCGTATAAATCGCGGCCTTTTATTACTTGGTCTAGAAAGTTGGTTTGCTCGTCAAATAAAGCAGGACGTTCGTGCAGAGCAGTGGCAAGTGCACGCGTTGTGCCTACGAGGGTTTTTTCTTGGCCTTGGCGTAAAAACTTTTCCATTTCCCACACATATTCGTAACCTAGCCATGGCAGTAAAAATAAAAAACAAGAAAGCACAATAAACTTACTGCGCAGGCCAAATCTAAGCATTAATGTTGCTCCCACCTATAACCCATGCCATACACGGTATCGATACAGTCAAACTGCGAGTCAAGGGCGATAAACTTTTTACGAATGCGTTTTACGTGGGAGGTGATGGTGCTGTCGTCCACATATATTTTTGCATCGCTCATTAAATCGTTACGGCTTTTAACATGGCCCGGGCGCTGCGCCAGTGAATGTAGCATCCAAAGCTCGGTCACGGTTAAATCCACTAATTGCTGCTGCCAAAACACTTGCATGCGTTGCGTGTCGAGCACCAGCTGCCCGCGGGTTATAAGTGCATTGGCATCGGCGGGTTGTTCAAGAGCTTCCATTCTGCGAAACAATGCGCCTATTCGGGCAGCTAAATGAGCCAAGCTAATGTCTTTTGTTAGGTAGTCGTCGGCGCCCATACGCAGGCCGCAAACTGTGTCTATTTCGCTATCGCGTGCGGTTAAAAAAATAATAGGGAGCGTTTTAGATAAAGTACGCAGGGTTTGGCATAGTAAAAAACCGCCATCAATTTCGTGGCCAAGGCCTATATCAACAATGGCTAAATCGGGGAGTGCGTCTTTAAATGCATTTTCTGCTGTTATGCGGTCGCTGTAACCACTTACCTGATAGCCCTGTGCGCCTAACATTTCCATGTAGTTTTCGCGGATTGCGGTTTCATCTTCAATGATGGCTATTTTTTTCATTTTACACACCCCTATTTATTATAAAGCGCACTATATCGAAGTTTTTTAGCTATGTACGGTTAAAAAGGCAATTGCCATTTTTTTGCCACAATTGCTCAGCGGTTTGCCATTTTTGATCCCCTTTGTTGCCACTTGAGGTTGTTTTAATACATCTATCGAAACAAAACATCACAAAGTTAACATCAATTTTAAGGATCATATTATGAAGAAGGCATTAATCGCGCTAACGCTTGTTGCTAGTTTTTCTGCACCGGCATTGTCAGCAACGTCTAAGCACTCGCCCTCAAAAGAAGCAACCCAAGAAACTGCAATAGGCTTAGGTGCAGGCGCGATTGTTGGGGGTGTGGTTGGTGGACCAATTGGCGCATTTATAGGCGCATTTGCTGGTGGATTAATAGGGGATGCAAAGGTTGCTGACAACAAAATTAACGAGCAGCAACGCGCCTTGGCAGTAATGAAACAAAAAACTAAAGATTACCAACATGTGCTTAATCATAACAATCTGTTAGAGCAGCAGTTAGAGGTCCTTGCACAGCAAAATGAGCAGTTAACACAATCTCAAATTAATAACCTGCTTGCGATGACCGTTCAATTTAAAACGGGTTCAAGCGCAATAGCCCCCCACTTCGCTAAACAGCTCGACCAGTTAGTTGTGCTTTTAAACAACCAACCTCAATTAGCGCTTGATTTAAGTGGCTTTGCCGACCAACGAGGAGATGAACAGGCTAATTTTTTACTGTCTAAAAAACGTGTAAATGCAGTGCAAAGTTATTTAATAAAACACGGCGTTAGCCACACACGTTTAAGCGCGCAAGCCTTTGGTGAGCAACACACACTGGCAAACAGTAATACCCTAGAAGATAACTTTTTTGACCGTCGAGTAACGCTGACTACCCGTTCACTAACATCTGTAAATGGCCAAACGGCGAGTAACTAACTTTAGCGTTCGATGGAGTGATTTTATGTTGAGTAACCCAACCAAAATGCTTGTTGAGGCAAGCCTTTTTATATTCATGGCTATATCGCTATTAGCAAGCAAAAGCAGCTATGCGCAATCGCCAAAGCTTGAACTAACCGACACCTTAGGTAAGCCCGTTAGCCCAGCTATTATATTAAAAAGCGACGCACAAATGACTGTAACAGGGTTAATTAACCATGTTGTTGTCAAGCAAACTTATCAAAACGAAAACCCGTTTGCGGTGAATGCGCGTTATGTATTTCCCTTACCCGACGAAAGTGCAGTACATGCCATGACAATGCGTGTAGGTGAGCGAGTCATCAAAGGCCAAATTGATAAAAAAATAGAGGCTGAAAAAAAATACGCACACGCACAAAAGGCAGGGAAACAGGCCGCACTTGTGCGTCAACAACGGGCAAATATGTTTGTCACTAATGTGTCAAATATTGGTCCTGGTGAGCAGGTGGTTATTGAGCTTGAGTATCAAGAAATTATTAGTTACCGCAGTGGCACTTTTGCCATTCGTTTTCCTACCACCATTACGCCACGTTACCACGCAATTAGCGGTGAAGTTGAGTTTAATGAGCAAAACCAAGCTCCCGTCAATACTGCACCAAGCGGCTGGTTAAGCCCTGTTTACAGTATACAAAGCGCGGCGTGTAACGATGACGACGAACCTAGTAGTAAATTTAGTTTAAATATAGATATAGACGTTGGGTTAGAGTTGGTGGATATAAACTCTAAATTTCATAACGTAGATATTCATAACCCTGCATTTGGCCAATACACCGTTGCATTAAACGAGCAAAATGCCATAAACCGCGACTTTGTTCTTGAGTTTAAACCGCTGCAAAAAGAAAGCGCGCAAGCTGCCTTTTTTACCCAGCAGTTTGACAATGGCGATCGATACGGACTTGCAATGCTAATGCCGCCTGCTGATCACTTTACGCAAACTCAACGCTTACCCCGAGAAATGGTATTTGTAGTAGATACCTCAGGCTCAATGCATGGGCAGTCTATTGAGCAGGCAAAAAAAGCGTTATTTTATGCGCTGTCGTTACTTGAAAGCGACGACAGCTTTAACATTATTGGTTTTGATAATAATGTCACAGCCATGAGTGATAGGCCTCTTATAGCCAGTGATTTTAACTTACGCCGAGCTGAGCGTTTTATTTACAGCCTAGAGGCCGATGGCGGCACAGAAATACAAGGCGCGCTTGATGCGGTACTTGATGGCAGTTCGTTTGATGGTTTTGTACGCCAAGTGGTGTTTTTAACCGACGGCAGTGTAAGTAACGAAGCTACTTTATTTAAAAATATTCAGGCTAAATTAGGTGATAGCCGTTTATTTACAGTAGGAATTGGTAGCGCCCCTAATAGCTTTTTTATGCGCCGTGCAGCAGATATAGGAAAAGGCACATTTACTTTTATTGGCAGCACACAAGAAGTACAGCCTAAAATGCAGCAGTTATTTGATAAGCTCGCCCACCCAGCCATTACTGAGCTAGCTTTAAGCGATGAAAACGGTAACCCTTTAGATTTTTGGCCATCACCCTTACCTGATTTATATTTTGGCGAGCCTATCATGGTCGCTATAAAACTTAATGATGCTAAAAGTGTGATACTTACAGGGCAAACAGCACAAGGGCCTTTAAGTATTAAATTAAGCACACAAAATAGCTCAAGTGCTCAAGGCATAGCGAAACTGTGGGCGCGTCAAAAAATTAAGTCACTACTTTTATATAACGAGCAAAGTAGTGTTAAAGACAAGGTGCAAAAATTAGCATTAACGCATCAACTATTAAGTCCATTTACTGCGTTTATTGCCATTGAACATGCTCAAATTAAAGACGTTGCAGATCAAACTGCTCAAGTCGCTAACCAAGTGCCGCAAGGGATGAAAATGCGTTTGCCGCAAACCGATGGTCAAAGTAGGCTGCATATAATGTTAGGTAGTATGTTACTTATAACACTTGGTGTACTTAAATTAAAAAGACGCGTTAAAACATGAAAAAGTGGTTAAGTGCAGGGCTATTAATTATAGGGCTCAGCTTGTTTGGCCACGGAGCTTATATGCAAACAAAGGCATGGTTTGCACAAGTGCTTATTGAGCGTGCGTGGCAGCAAGCCCTAAGCCGGCCCAGTGAAAAAGTAAAACCGTGGTTTTATGCTGACAGTTTTGTAACCGCGCAGCTTCATTTTCCATCGCATAATAAAACATTAAGTGTGCTCGGTGGTGCGAGTGGTCGAAATTTAGCATTTGCACCAAGCCATTTTTTGCCCGCTGGGGAATTGGGTGATCGCCAAAAGGGAGCGTTAATAGCAGGCCATAACGACACCCACTTTGCGTTTTTGCAGCACGCTAAAGTGGGTGAACAGTTTACTATGCAGTTACAAAGCGGGGAATTACAGCAGTATACAGTCACGGCGGTTGATATAATTCATCAATCGCAGCATGATTTTTTACGCACACCGGGGCTTTATTTACTTACCTGTTATCCCTTTGATGCATTAGCGTCGGGCACCGATTTGAGGTTATTGGTATCGGCAGAAATATCTTCACCGGATTCACTAAGTGGTATATCAACAACAAGCTCTTGATGGCGCTGGCTAACCATAACGCCAATAAAGACTACAAAAATACTAAGCCACTGCCAAAGTGTAAGTACCTCTCCCAAAATAATAGCCGATAAAATAAGTGTAAATATGGGGATTAAATTTGAATACGCCGCCGCTGTAAGCACCGATACCTTGCTAATGGCATAGTTATACATACCGTAGCCGCCTAGGGTAACGCAAGAGCCTAAATATAAAATACTCATAAGTGCTGTTAGGTCGTGTTGATTTTCGCTGGGTAGGTCAATAAAAAATAGAAAGGGGGCAAAAAACAAACTTCCGCTAATGCCTTGTAATGCAATTAAAGTCAGTGGTGAATACCGGTTTGCTAAGTGTTTAATGCTAACGGTATAAAAAGCAGCGCACACCATAGCCATTAGCTCTAAAAAGTTACCTAATATAGGGTTAGGCGCTTGTTCTGAGCTAGGAGAGAGAAGCGTAAGTAAAATACTGCCGCCAATACATAGCGTAAAGCCCACCACAATGGCTTTACTTATGTATTCTTTGAGCATAAAAAATGCTAAAAATGCGACTATTATTGGCAAGCACGACACAATAACACCCGCCTGAGATGCCGATGTATATTCCATTGCGTGGCCTTCAAATAAAAAGTACAAGCAAGGCTCAGCAAGCGACATGCCCACTAAATACTTCCAATCACCTTTTTGATATTCAAAGCGAATAACATAACGCCATAAACACAATGAAATAACGAGCGTAGTAAGCATACGTAAAAATATCACTAATGCCGGATCGTAAATGGCAATGGCGTATTTAAGCGCTATGAACGAACTGCCCCATAAAAAAGTGGCAATAATTAAACATAAACTAGCAGGCATAAGACTTATTTAAACGATAAAATATAGCGCGATCCTAGCATGAAAATTTTTAACTTGTTCAAAAATACCGAGCTGGTATAAATTAAATCATAATAAAATTTTAATAGCTAAAAACAATGCAAAGGGAACAGGTAATAGTTGTAAAGTTAGGTACGAGCGTACTAACTGGTGGCACCGATAAACTAGATAAAGCCCATATGGTTGAGTTAGTTCGCCAATGTTGTGAGCTTAAAAAACAAGGGCATCGGGTTATTGTAGTATCAAGTGGGGCTGTAGCTGCAGGCCGCGAACAATTATTAAAACCCTGTGGTACGAGCTTAGTTGATAAACAAATGTTAGCCGCAATAGGGCAGGGCCAACTTATTCATATATGGCAAAGTTTATTTGCCTTGTATGGCGTAAACGTAGGGCAAATGCTGTTAACACGCGCTGATGTTGATGACAGAGAGCGCTACTTAAACGCACGCGATACATTAACGGCCTTACTAAGCTACGATGTAGTGCCTATTATTAATGAAAATGACGCCGTTGCCACAAGCGAAATTAAAGTAGGTGACAACGATAACCTATCAGCCTTGGTGGCAATATTAGCCAACGCAGACAAATTGCTATTATTAACCGACCAAGACGGCTTGTTTACCAGCGATCCGCGCATCAATGCCGATGCAAAGCTTATTGACGAAGTAGCTCACATAAACGATGAACTTCGCCTACTTGCTGGTGGCAGCGGAACACACTTAGGTACCGGCGGTATGGCAACAAAGCTGCAAGCGGCCGATGTGGCCAGGCGTGCAGGCGTTGAAGTTATTATTGCCAAAGGCGCTGGCAGCAACGTTATTTTAAAATGCATGAGCGAGAAATTACCGGGTACGCGCTTTTTAAAGTTAACAGCGCCTAAAGATGGTCGCAAAAAATGGTTATTAGCCGGGCCTAAAAGTAATGGGCAAATAGCAATAGACGCAGGCGCTATTAGTGCGCTGCAAAATAATGGGGCAAGTTTATTGGCCAAAGGGGTCACCAATGCCTTTGGGGATTTTGAACGTGGGGACTTAATAGATTTGATTGATACAAATAACCAAGTAATTGCGCGCGGTTTAACCCGCTTTAGTCGCTCGGAGGTTAATAAAATTAAAGGCGCACATTCAAATAATATTGCTCAGTTGCTTAGTTATGACGCTGGTTCAGAAGTATTGCATAGAGACGACTTGGTACTACTTTAATGCTTAACTAAAAAGAATGAATTTTAATTAACTGTCTAATTATTTAGTAAAGTTATAGATTACGTCTACACTGGTTAAAAATTATTCAAGACAGGGTGTGGCAATGCAAGCCAATTCATGTGGCCACGAGTGGGTAGTCGAACTCACTTGTCAGGAAGACGAAAGCCATTTAGATTCGGCTTTAATAGACGTGTTAGGTGACTTACTAAGCGAAAATAATTTTGCGATTTACATAAATAAGCACGTTACTTTGAAAGCCCCACCTCTGCTTTTAAACACTCAAAGCAACTTAACATACTTAGAGCCCAGTCAAGCCCAATTAATACTCAATAAAGCAACGCCTAGTAAAACAAGAGTTATTCATACGACTGATGATGTAACAACATACATCCCAGTTAATCATAGCGATACTATTCTGGGTGTTTTAATTATTAAAACCAAGCAGTTAATAACCGATAGAATAAGTGCATTAGCTATGTACATTTTAAATGTATACGCGAATCAATTATGGATTTTGCATAAGTCGCGCTTAGACCCTTTAACGGGGCTTTTAAATCGTCAAACCTTTGACAAAAAAGTAATGGAAATAGTCACCGGCAATGGTTTTTTATTACCCCGAGAGCAAGTACATAAAAAACGCTGTTGGTATTTAGCCATTGTTGACATTGATTTATTTAAAAATGTTAACGATACATTTGGCCATGTAGTTGGCGACGGTGTTATTGCACAAGTTGCTAAACTCATAAAAAATAATTTTAGAATTGAAGATTATGCTTTTAGATACGGAGGGGAAGAGTTTGCAATCGTATTTCAGTCGCAAACAAATACGGATGCACTTAATGCGCTAACTCGTTTACAACAGCGGGTGGCCAGCCATGATTTTGAGCACATACAGCAGTTAACAATTAGTATTGGCTTTTTAAAGCTGCAGAGCGCTGATACCGTTTCAAGCATAGTAAACCAAGCCGACATGGCGTTATATCACTCAAAAAAAACAGGACGGAATAAGGTGACATCATGTTACGAGCTTACGCTCAGCGAACAAGTCAGGGTTTCTCATTAGTATTGAGCTTTTTTGATTGTAAATTTGTGCTAAAATCTGGCTCCTTAAATTGTTGTAGTCAGAGTATTAAGCATGAAATTCGTTCGTTGGTTTTTAGGTTGTATAATTTTATTCTTTAATTTTATATTTACTCCTCGTAGTAAAAAGCGTGCAAGCGACGAGCAAGCCAAGCTTGATCTGCAAACCTCTCATTTTAAACTTTATCAATTTAAAGCATGCCCGTTTTGTGTGAAAGTACGCCGTGCTATTAAGCGCGAAGGCTTGAACATAGAAACACGCGATGCAAAAGACAATGAGCAATATCGACAAGAGTTATTAGAGCAAGGTGGCAAAGTTAAAGTGCCTTGCTTACGTATAGAGCAAAATGGCCAAACTCAATGGCTTTACGAATCTAACGATATTATTGCGTACTTAAATAAAGTAGCTGCTTAAACGTAACCATATAATTTTTATCTCACTTATTTAAAGAGACATTACCATGACAATCCGTACTCGTGTTGCCCCGTCGCCAACAGGTGATCCGCATCTTGGCACAGCTTACATTGCTTTATTTAACTACTGTTTTGCTAAACAGCAAGGCGGCGAGTTTGTGCTTCGTATAGAAGACACCGACCAAGTGCGCAGCACACCAGAATCAGAGCAAGCTATTATGGATAGCCTGCGTTGGTTAGGCCTTGAGTGGGATCATGGCCCTGATGTAGGTGGTGATTTTGGCCCGTACCGTCAGTCTGAACGTAGCGATTTATATAAAAAATACGCGCATCAGTTAGTTGAGCAAGGTAAAGCATTTTACTGTTTTGCAACCAGTGAAGAGCTTGACCAAATGCGCGAAGAGCAAATGGCCGAAGGTCTGCGCCCTAAGTACGATGGTCGTGGTTTGAACCACACCGAAGACGAAATTAAAGCAAACTTAGCTGCAGGTAAGCCTTACGTTATACGTATGAAAATACCAAGCGAAGGCACCTTTAAATTTAACGACTACCTACGCGACGAAATTGAGATCCCGTGGGAAAACGTAGACATGCAAGTGCTATTAAAAGCCGATGGTTTTCCAACGTACTTTTTAGCTAATGTGGTAGACGATCATCACATGCAAATTAGCCATATTTTTCGTGGCGAAGAGTGGATTAACTCAGCACCTAAACTATTAAAACTTTACGAAGATTTTGGTTGGGAAGCGCCGGTACTTGGCCACCTACCATTATTACGTAACCCAGATAAATCAAAGCTTTCTAAGCGTAAAAACCCAACGAGTATTAATTACTATAAAGAAATGGGTTACCTACCAGAAGCTGTGCTCAACTACTTAGGCCGCATGGGGTGGTCAATGCCAGACGAGCGTGAAAAATTCACACTTGATGAAATGATTGAACACTTTGACATGAAGCGTGTATCGCTTGGTGGCCCAGTATTTGACGTAGATAAGTTAAGCTGGTTAAACGGTACGTGGATCCGCGAAAACCTAACCGACGAAGAGCTTGTGAAGCGCTTTGTTGATTGGAAGTTTAACGGTGTCATGCTAGCTAAAGTATTACCAGAAGCTAAAACGCGTATTAACACGCTGTCGGATATGGTTGATTTAGCCGGACACTTTGTTGGCGGTATTCCAACTTACGACCCTGCACTGTTAACAGCGGGCAAAGCTGACGAAAACGTAATACGCCAAGCGCTACAATTTTTTGTATGGCAATTAGAAGGCTTACGTAGCTTTGAAAAGCCAGCTATTTTTGCCATTGCAAAAGAGGTTGCTACATTCCACGAGCTTAAAATTAAAGACTTTTTAGAGCCGATATTTGTAGCAATTACCGGTAAAACGTCATCGACGTCGGTACTTGATGCAATGGAAATTTTGGGCTCTGACCTATCACGTGCGCGTTTACGTGTAGCGCTTGCTCATTTAGGTATTTCTAAAAAGCAGGCTAAAAATATTGAGCGTGCGTACCGCACATATCCAAGTGCATAATGACTAAATGATGCATTTTTAAAAGCCGAGCTTAGTAAATAAGTTCGGCTTTTTTGTTTTTGGGAGCCAGTGTTAAATAGTTCCGGTATTACTGCATTTATTCCAAATCGTAAGCTTGACCCGTACAAGTAACCGAAATGTCGCAATAAGATTGAGGAGTTTCACTACAAGAATTAATAGTAAAGGCATTACCGCCTCTGCGCATTGCATCCGCTTTAAGTGAATCTATGGCACTTGATTTTGCGCGATTATAACTAACGTTACTGCTTTCACCTCGGCCATCTCCATTACAGCTCTCGCCTTCAATTCGACCTAACAATGAAGCACCGCTTTCGTGAGCTTGTTGGTCACTATAAAATTGATGCAGATCTCTTTTATTTACATAAGTACCAATTTCATCAGCTAAAACATCGTTGTTTATATTGGTATGAAAGGTAACGCCAGAACACCCTGTTAATGTTGTTATTACACAGGTTAAAGCAAAAATACGCAGCATAATGATCAATCCCTTAGTTATTATTTGTAGGCCCATCAACAAATTATCAATAAAAACAAAAGCAAGCAAAGCAAAAATAAAAGTAAGTTGTATCATTTTGTAAGTGATTCGACCTCTCTTTAATTTTTTTCTGGTAGTATGGGTAAGTTATAAGCAGTTTAAGCAGTGAACAAACTATGTTAAGTCCTTACTTTCAGCAGCACGCTGATTATGTTTCTATTTCTCGTGAGCAAGGGTGTCGTTTCGCAAAATGCGTTGCCGATGATTACAATCCACTTCATGATAAAGATGCCAAAAAGTTTTGCGCGCCAGGAGACTTGCTTTTTTCTTTAGTGTTAGACCGCTATGGTATTAGTGAGCGAATGGAATTTACCTTTGCTGGTATGGTTGACGAAAACACCAAACTTAGCTTCCCTGAAGGGGGGGACGAGTTTGATGTAACCAATGGCGATAAAGTAATTTTAAAGGTAAAACGCGAAGGTAAAACAAGCAAATGCCCAACACTTACTAATAGCTTAATAAAAAACTATGTTGAGTTTTCTGGTACGGCTTTCCCACATGTCATTATTCCACTAATGGGCAAGCAAGAGGTGATGATTAACCCTGCGCGGCCTATGGTTATTTACGAGTCAATGATTATTAACCTCGATAACATTGAGATTAAAGCACCAACGCTTGAATTTGCTGAGCCAAGTTTTGAATACACAGGCAAGCGCGGCAAAATTACCTTACGCTTTAATTTACTAGAAAACGGCGAAAAAGTCGGTTTTGGTGAAAAGCACATGGTGGTGTCGGGTATTCGTGAATACTGCCAAGCAACGGTTGATGATTTAATTGCATTTTATAACGAGCGAAAAGCGACCTTAAAACCGGTTTAACATTAGCATTTAAATGGGGCGCTATTGATAGCGCCTTTTTTATTGCTAAAGCTCAGGTATAATGGCGCTCTTTGTTATTTTAAAGCTAAGCCTATGTCTGCCACATCATTTTCATCACTTAATCTCGATTCGTTATTACTAACAGCGATTGAGCAAAATAATTACACCACGCCTACCGCAATTCAGATTAAAACTATTCCGCCTATTTTAGCGGGCAACGATGTAATGGGCAGCGCGCAAACAGGCACAGGTAAAACAGCAGCCTTTGTATTACCGCTTCTTCATAAGCTTTTAAATACACCAAAAAAAGATGAGCCAGGTATTGCTCGAGTGGTTATTTTAACGCCAACGCGTGAGCTTGCTCAGCAAGTGTTTGCAAGTTTTGAAAAATACGCCCAAGGCAGCAATATTCAGGGCGCTTTAGCGTATGGCGGTGCAAGTATTGGCCCGCAAATTAAAGCACTTAAAACGGCGCAAGTGATAGTTGCAACGCCAGGGCGTTTACTTGATCATATCGTTAAAGGCAGTGTGGTGCTTTCAAGTGTTGATTCATTGGTATTTGATGAAGCCGACCGCATGCTCGACATGGGCTTTATTGATGAAATAAAACGTATTTTGCGCCACATTCCAGGCGATCGCCAAACCTTATTATTCTCAGCTACCTTTGATGACGGCGTGTTTGAGCTAAGTAAAAAGCTACTTAAAAACCCTGAGTTGATTGAAGTAGATAAACGTAACTCGGCTGCCGTTGAAGTCGAACAGGTTATTTACGCTGTTGATGAAGACAGAAAACGCGAGCTGGTATCGCACATGATTGGCATGAAAAATTGGCGCCAAGTACTTATATTCACGCGCACCAAGCAAATGGCCGATAAGCTTGCCAAAGAAATGTGTAAAGACGGTTTAAAAACAGAATCTATTCATGGCGATAAATCGCAAGGCGCGCGCGACCGTGCACTACAAAACTTTAAAGAGGGCACTACACGCGTATTAGTTGCCACTGATGTAGCAGCGCGCGGGCTTGATATTCCTGCGCTTAAATACGTAATAAACTTTGAGCTGCCATACATAGCAGAAGACTACGTACACCGCATAGGCCGCACTGGTCGTGCAGGTGAGCAAGGGCTTGCTATGTCATTAGTTAGTATTGACGAGCAATGGCTACTTGAAGAAATTGAAGTACTGCTTGATACCCGCTTAACACCACAATGGCTTGAAGGTTATGAACCTGATTTAAATAAGCCACCTAAAGATAACCGCAAAAACACCAACAAAGCGCGTAAAGATCGCGATAAAAAACGTATTACAGGAAAAAGGGCTCCAAGCAGGCGCCGTAAATAATAGCCAATAGTATGGGGCTGTTAATGCCCCATTTAGTGATAAAAAATTAGTTTTTAAATAGTATTTAGCAATTTTATACACATCAGCTGCGCTTATTTTAATAGTCACTTTTACATAAAGCGGCTAAATAAGTAAAACCCCCTTTAAATAGGAATACATTGTAAGTGTTTTTTCTTCTTACAAATGTGCATTACTACAGTTTAAATCTATACTTAATCTACGACTAATAAGTTGCTAGAGCGATGAAAGGCATTATTTTTACTGAATTTTTAGAAATGGTCGAGATCACATTTTCACCAGCCGTTGCCGATCAAATTATTGAGCAAAACGAGCTGGATTCTAATGGGGTTTATACCAGTGTCGGTAACTATAACAAGCAGGAGCTTTTAAAGTTAGTAACTTCACTGAGTGGCATTGTTAATATTCCGATTGATGTACTTGTTAAAGAGTACGGGAAATATCTGTTAAAGCGTTTTTTAGTCTACTATCCACAATTTTTTGAAGAGCTCACTACCACATTTGACTTTTTAGGTACCATAGATAGGCACGTGCATGTAGAAGTTGAAAAACTATATACCGACGTTGAGTTACCTAGCTTTCAAACCAAACGATTAAGTGATACCCAAATGCGGATGATTTACCATTCGAGTAACCCTTTGCTGTACTTGCTGAAGGGTTAATAGAAGGTGCAGCCGAACATTTTAAGGAAAATATAAGCATAAGCAGCGAGATCAGTGACGATCATCAAGTGGCTACGTTTAACTTAACACTGGTAGGTTAATTTGGATGTAGCCCCTTTACAGCGGAGGTTAGAGCGAGAGCGCTTGGCGCGAAAAGAAGCCGAAAAGCTGCTTGAAGCCAAATCATTACAGCTTTACGAAGCCAATGAGGTGCTTAAAGGTGCGGCTGAAAACTTGGAGCAAGAAGTTGCCAATAGGACCCACGATCTTAAACTTGCTAAACAAGATGCAGAAGCTGCTAATGAGGCTAAATCAGACTTTTTAGCAAACATGAGCCATGAGATTCGCACCCCGATGAATGCCATAATAGGTATGGCTTATTTGGTTTTAGATACTGAACTTTCGGATAAACAGAGAGACTATGTTGAAAAAATTTATTATTCGGCAGAATCTTTATTAGGGATAATTAATGATATTTTAGACTTTTCAAAGGTCGAAGCGGGTAAAATAGAGCTTGAACAAAAAGAATTTAATTTTAATACCTTCCTAGAAAATCTTGTAAATATTATTAGTACGTTAGCATCACAAAGAAAAATTGAAGTGGTGTTTGATATTGACCCTCTGCTGCCTGATTTCTTTATTGGCGATGCATTAAGGCTTAACCAAGTGCTGTTAAACCTACTTAATAACGCGCTTAAATTTTCGACCCGCGGTAAGGTTATTCTAGCTGTTAAATTAGTTCAAAAAGTAGATAGCTGTTGCAGCGTCGCTTTTTCTATTTCAGATAACGGCATTGGGATGACCCAAGCACAAGTTGACTCACTGTTTAAACCTTTTACTCAGGCTGATGTATCGACAACCCGAAAGTTTGGTGGAACGGGGCTTGGTTTGGTAATAAGCAAAACATTGGTTGAACTAATGCAGGGAGATATTGCAGTAAATAGCAAGTTAAATAAGGGGAGCTGCTTTAGTTTTACTATTCCACTTAATTATTCGACTAAGCAAAGTGAGTTTGATATATCACATATTAGAGCCAAGCGGGCACTTGTTATTGAAAGTTCAGATAGTCAGTTAACATCATTACAAACGCTGCTTTTAGGTTTTGAAGTGAAATTTGATATTGTAAATAACATCAATCAAGTACTAGACCGGTTAAGCGGACTGCAAAATTACGATTTTATATTTATAGATTGGCGAACGTTAAATTTAAATCATGACAGTGCTGCACAGTCTCTTCGTAATGAGCTTAAGTTAAATGCAAAAAACTTATTGTAGTAGCGCCTTGTGAAAATAAAGCACTTAACGAAAGCCTATTAGGGTTTGGTGAAAACACTTATAAAGTACTTATAAAACCAATAATTAAAAGCACATTGCATAACGTGCTTTTACAAATTATGCATATAAAAACACTAAAAAACCAGAATTATTAGAGAGCTCAAATACACAAAATACACTACAAAAACTGCAATGTTTTCATATTTTATTGGTTGAAGATAACCTACTTAATCAACAAGTAGCAACACAAATACTTCGTAAGAATGGCCTAATTGTTGATATTGCCAATGATGGCTTTGAGGCGTTAGACGCGCTAAAACAAAAAACTTACGATGGGGTGATGATGGATTGCCAAATGCCTAGAATGGATGGCTATACGGCAGCCATAGAAATAAAAAAACAAGCTAAGTTTAAAAACTTACCCATTATTGCAATGACTGCTAATACTAGAGAAACCGATTTATTAAAGGCGCAAGATTGCGGTATGAATGGCTATATTTCAAAACCCATTAAAGTTGAAAGTATGTTTGAGGTAATAGCAAAGTGGGTGTGTATTTAATTTTTGTTTTTAAGTTTTTTTAAGGTTGGTGAGATAATAAAAGCAAGCCTGTAGCTTGCCAAGAAGGGGGTAAATTAGTTTAACTATTAAGCAATTTGTTTTTCAGCTAGGTTGAGTTCCATTGTTGCTTTTAATAAACGGTATAAGTTTATTGATGCGTCAATTTCTTCTTTTCGGTTTGTTAAGCTTTCAATGTTTAAACCTAGTGGCACGTCTAAGTGTGCACAGCTTTTTAAAATTGAATCGAGATTTTCGCGGCAAATACGCACCGATTCACTCAAGGTGTTGTCGGCGTCAAGCATGCGCCATTTAGTCGCCTCTGGTACTGAAATACCTAGCCACTGCATGAACTCTAGGGTTTTTTCACCGCCACATGGTGTAAACGTGAGTATAATACGTTTTGGTGCAACGCCTTGTGCCTTGCAGGTACGCGCGTAACTTGTTATTAAATCAATAGTGGCTTGTGCGTTATAAACTGCTTGCGATATAAAAAACTGACAACCTTGCGTTGTTTTTTCTATTAAGCGTTCGTGTTCATTACGTTTACTTGCATGTCGCTCTGCAATGGTTACGCCTCCTAAAAAGAAGTCATCACTTTGCTTCGCTAATGTTTTATAAGCGTCGGGTAGGCTTAGTTTTATATCACCTACTGACGATGGGCTGCCTACTAAAACAACGTTTTTTAAATCAAATTCATTTTTAGTTTCATTTAGCCAATCTTTAAATTCTGCTACACCGCGCTGAGCTACACTTTTATATGTAATTACATCTAGGCGTGATAAATCTTTTAACAACTTACTGTATTCACGCGGATCAACAGTTTGCTTAAATGGAAACGGACGAGCCTGATTAGTACGGCTACTCTCATCTTGAATATCGTAAATAACAACACCGTCGTATTCAATTTCGTGTAAGCGGCCTAATAGTTTTTCTGCAATGGTTTTTAATTGCGCTTCATCAGTGCCTATTTTAGGGGGCGTTGTACCAATAAGATAAACACCTTGATTAGTGTCCTCAATTTTCTCTTGCAGTGATAAAGCCATAATCCTCATTCCAGCTCAATGGTTGATAGAATTAATATAGCAGCCATTTAGACGTCTAGATAGATTTTTTAAGTGAAAGTTTTTCAAGCATCGTGAGGATTATTCATACAAAGATGTTCCTAAATTAAGTGCATGACACAGTTGTTTACATAATAAAGTCGCTGAGGGCTCTTATATTTATTGGCTTTGGGGCATAATTAGCAGTGAAATTGTAAATATTTTGACAACAACTTTGCTCAATTTACTAAAGGACAATTATGAAATTTAAATTATTAGCAACAAGCCTTGCGGTATCACTCGCTTTAACTGGCTGTGCAATGCAAAAAAATGAAATAACGCAAACAGCAAAACAAGAACAAATAAAAAAAGCTGATGACCGTGTTTTTTCACAAGATTACCTTATTAAAGAGCTTGATAATGGCCTTCGAGTCATGGTTGTTAAAACGGATTACCCTGATGTAGTTTCGCTGCAAATACCGGTTTCTGTTGGATCTCGCAACGAAGTTGAGGCGGGCAAGACCGGCTTTGCTCACTTTTTTGAGCATATGGTATTTAAAGGATCTAAAAAATTTCCGCAAGACGAATACACCGCCATATTCAAAAATGCAGGGGTTGATAACCGTGCATACACCACCAACGATTACACTAACTACCATTTAAACTTTTCAAAGCAGCACCTTGATAAAGTACTTGAGATTGAAGCTGATATTTTCCAAAACTTAACCTACACCGAAGAGCAATTTAGAACCGAAGCATTGACGGTAAAAGGTGAGTACTTAAAAAATAACGCCAGCCCGATTCGCAAGTTATTAAGTGCTGTGCGTGCAGAGGCTTTTGAAAAGCATACTTACAAACACACCACAATGGGCTTTTTTGAAGACATAGAAGCCATGCCAGACCAAATGGCTTACGGTAAAGAGTTTTTTGATAAGTTTTATAAGCCAGAATATGTATCGCTAGTTATTGTGGGTGATGTTGACCCTAAAGCCACTATGGCAATGGTTAAAAAGCACTGGGGTGGTTGGGAAAAAGGCGATTACGTTGCCGATATTAAAGCTGAGCCAAAACAGCAAGCACCTAAATATTTACATGAGCAAAATAAAGCCTTACCAGGGCATTGGTTACTGGTATCGTACAAAGGTGCGCCGTGGGAGCCTGCTAAAAAAGACCGAGCTGCGCTTGATTTAATCTCACAGCTTTATTTTTCAAACAACTCAGATTTATACCAAGAGCTGGTTGTTGATAAACAAATTGCTAGCCAAATGTTTACCTATAATCCAGAAACCAAAGATCCGGGCCTACTGCATGTATTTGTAAAAGTAGAAAACGAAGAAGATTTAGCTAAAGCACGCGATGCAATTAATCGCACTTACGCAAAAGCACGTACAGAATTGGTTGATGCACAAAAATTAAGTGACTTAAAATCTAATCTTAAATATAGCTTTATTAATGGTTTAGATTCGTCGCAAGCAATAGCATCAACGCTTGCGAGTTACATGCATTTTGAGCGCGACCCTGAGGTTATTAACCAGCTTTATAAATCAGCCGACAGCATCACCGCTGAGGATATTAAAGCGGTTGCTAATAAATACTTTGTAGATAACACCCGCACTACAGTGACAATGTCGGCACTTGAGAAAGCACCGGGGTTTGAGCAAGAGGCGAGTTTAAGCGAGGTGGTTGCAAAGCTTGAGCAAGCGCCAGAGGCACCGGCATTTAAAGTGCTTGATAAAACTAATAGCTCGGTGCTGATTGATGTAAACTTTTTATTCAATACAGGTGCAGCTGCCGATCCGAAGGGTAAAAAAGGTGTAGCCGCACTTACCGCCGCTATGCTTGCTCGAGGTGGTTCGCAAAATACCAGCTACAAGGAAATCCAAAAAGCGCTTTATCCGCTTGCGGGTAGCTTTGGTTACCAAATAGATAAAGAAATGCTGTCGTTCCAGGGGCGTATTCATAAAGATAACGCTGAAACTTGGTATGCACTTATAAGCGAGCAACTACTTAACCCAGGTTTTAGAGACGATGACTTTAAACGCCTTAAAAAAGAAATGATCGACGGTATTAAGTCTGGCTTAAAAGCCTCTAATGATGAAGAGCTAGGTAAAGAAGTGCTTTACAGTACGCTTTATAAAGGCCACCCATACGAGAGCTACAACTATGGTAATATTTCAGACTTAGAAGCACTTACTCTTGATGATGTAAAAGCATTTTACAACACAGAGCTTACCCAATCTAAACTAACATTGGGTTTAATTGGCGCTGTGCCTAACGCGCTTAAAGCCGAAATGATGAGCGATTTAGCAACCCTACCTAAAGGCGAGCAAAGCCGTTTAAGTATCCCTGATGCACCAGAACTTAAAGGTCATCATGCTACTATTGTTGAAAAATCGGCGCAATCTACTGCGGTATCGTTTGGTTTCCCTATTGATACTATTCGTAGCAGCGAAGATTGGACAGCACTTTGGCTTGTGCGCTCATACTTTGGTGAGCATCGTAGTTCTAACTCATACTTGTATGAGCGAATTCGTCAAACACGGGGTATGAATTACGGTGATTATTCGTACATAGAATACTTCCCACGTGGTATGTTTCAAACTAAACCAGATGCAAATTTAGGACGCTCTGAGCAAATATTCCAAATTTGGTTACGCCCACTGCGCTCTAATAACGATGCACACTTTGCAACACGTACCGCATTGTATGAGCTGGATAAGCTTATTAAAAATGGCTTAACCGAAAAAGACTTTGAGGCAACACGTAATTTTTTAATTAACTACGTGCCGCAGCTTGTAGCAAGTCAAAACCGTCAGTTAGGTTATGCATTGGATAGCGAATTTTATAACACTGATTCGTTTGTGAAATACGTGACAAGTAAGCTTGAAAAGCTAACGCTTGGTGATGTTAATCGCGTAATTAAAGATAATCTGCAAACTGATAACGTGCAGTATGTGTTTATTACCGGTGACGGCGAAGACATGAAAAAACGTTTAGCGTCAGAGCAAACCTCGCCAATGGTTTACAACACAGAAAAACCAGCAGAGCTTGTTGCAGAAGATAAAATTATTGCCGATTATAAATTAGCCATTGAGGCTAACAACATCGAAGTAGTAAAAGTGGACAGTGTTTTTAAATAAAACATTAAACGAAAACTACTTGTAGATAATGAAAAGCCCCACGTTTGGGGCTTTTTTATAGCATTGAGCCAACCTTTATCCCTAACCCTAAAAGTATTATTGCGCTTGCTATGGCTATTAAAGTAATGTGGCCTCGTCGTTCTTTTAGTTTATATTTCGACATTTTTTGCTACCTTAACTCATTATAAAAAATACAGTGATCATCCCTAATATAAAGCTGATGACTGACGACAATGCTAAAATTGAGGTTATATTTTGTGTGCTTAAAGCTGGATTAACAGCAGAAGAGTTAGTGTCATCTTCAAGTTTAATTAATTCACCTTGACGTACTTCTAATACTGCACATAAAGCCATCGTTGTTTCTTTTGATGCAGTCCCTTCTTTTTCAACGCGCTGGATGGTGCGTAAGCTTAAGCCGCATGCATCAGCAAGTTGCTGTTGTGTCCAGTTGAGTGTTTGCCTCAAGGTTTTTACTGTTTTGGGATTAAGCTGCATTTTAAAACTCCACTAGCAAGAGTTCTAAAATAGTGATTAGCAAGTAGCCACCAACTAGCCCTCCAAAAAAGCACCCTGCAATGACTTTGACCGAAGCTCTAGGGGAGTTATTAAGCAGAGACGATTTCTGGTAACTTTTTATAAACTGACCATTCTTATAAAGTGAGCATTCTAATCGGCCTGTTAAAATATTGCGCATTTCAAATATGACTTCAAAATCATCTTTACCATGTTTAAATAAGTGGCCGCTAGCAATCTTTTGGTTTCGTTTGTCACTGACTAATTCATCGTTTATAAATACTTCTTCTTTACCGGTAAAGTAACTTCCAAAGCAGGCTATCTGATTATCACCATCTTGAAAGTAAAATTTATAGCCGAGTTTTTTAGTATTTAATATGTCGTTTTTCATCATCGTTATCCTTGTTGAGTTGATGATGCTAATTTAGCGTTTATTATTATTTTTTACGCCGTCAGGAGTATGCCAGCAAACAGTTTGGCATATGACACTGTGTAAGTCATGTATGTTTAATTACTGATTTTAATATGTTTTATTTACTTTTTGATCTGATTGAAAATTAGTGTTGCTGTCACATCATATTTAATCATTGGTTAGGTAAATAAAAAAATTAAAGAAAAGTGCGTATTTATTTTTGTCAAAAAAACGCTAAGTACATATACTTTATGACGATTATTCTAATAAATCTGAAGGTAAGCGTGCTAGATGATAAATTATTTTTAAAGTTGGTATTGGATACCATGCCAGAACAGGTTGTCGTTATAAACAAAGAAGGAGATATCGTTTTTATAAATAAGGGATGGCAAAACTTTGGTGAAGAAAATGACTGCTCATGCGGTGCTTGGGAAAAAGAAAATTATTTATTTACCTGTAAAAAAGCAGCAGACAATGGTGACGAAATAGGCGTAAGGGCATTGGAAGGAATTAATGCTGTCATTAACGAACAGCAAGACGATTTATATTTAGAATACCCATGTCATAGTGATGATGAAAAACGCTGGTTTATGATGCGTGTTGTACCATTTAAACTTAATACCGATTTTTACTATGTAATTACGCATCAAAATATTACAGAGCGAAAACTCGCTGAAGAAGAAGTTCAGCAACTGGCAAATATTGATGGATTAACCGATATATTTAATCGAGGTTATTTTGATAGCTTTTTAGAGCAAGAGTGGAATAGGTGCAAGCGTTTAAATATGCCCCTTTCATTAGCAATCATTGATTTAGACGATTTTAAATTACTAAACGACACTTATGGTCATCAACAAGGTGATGAGTGTTTAAAGCAAGTTGCGGCAATTCTTGAGCAATATACAAAAAGACCTAGTGATATTTGTGCTCGTTTTGGCGGGGAGGAGTTTGTACTTGTTTATGGCAACACAAGCTCTGAACAAGCAACCACGGTTATTAACGCTATTGTAGAGCAGCTAAAACAGCTTAACATTTGTAACGAACTGTCTTTACCCAGCAAAACACTTACAGTCAGTATTGGTTTGGCAAGTGTTGTTCCCTGTAGTGATTACACGATAGAAAGTATGATTAAAGAGGCTGATGACTTATTGTACAAAGCAAAAGCCACAGGTAAAAACTTATTATGTGTGGCCGATTTAACCGTGGTTGACTAAATGATAAGTTGTTATGAGTTATGCTTTGTTATACCTAATAACCAGAACAAATAACTAAGGCGTTAACACTTAGAGCTTTAAATCCGTTAGACTTGACCAAAGGCTCTTTTTTATATCAATTTAAGGCAGTTCAGTATTATGCGTCATGAAATTTGGCAACAGCTTCGAAGTGAAGCAAATGAAGTCGTCACTCGCGAACCTCTTTTGGCAAGTCACGTGTATTCATGTATTTTGAATCATGAGTGCTTGGGTTCGGCGTTAAGCTTTATTGTTGCTAATAAATTGGCGGATGCAGTTGTATCGGCATTCACTATTCGCGAATTATTCGATCAATCATTTGTAAAATGTGACCGTATGCTGTCTTTTGTTGCAGAAGACATAAAAGCTGTGAAAGATAGAGACCCTGCCGCTGAAACCTACCTCACTGTTATTTTAAACTTAAAGGGTTTTCATGCTATTCAGGCTCACCGATTAGCTAATTGCCTATGGCAACAGAATCGTAAAGAACTGGCGCGCTTTATCCAAAGTCGAACTTCTGAAGTGTTTGGCGTAGATATTCATCCAGCCTGTAAAGTTGGTAAAGGCATCATGTTTGACCACGCAACGGGTATTGTCATCGGTGAAACGGCAGTTATTGAAGATAATGTATCAATACTGCAATCGGTAACGCTTGGTGGTACTGGTAACGAGCAAGGCGACCGTCATCCTAAAATTAGAGCTGGTGTGCTTATTGGTGCAGGTGCTAAGGTGCTGGGTAATATTGAGGTAGGCGAGGGCGCGCGTATTGGCGCAGGATCAGTCGTTTTAACCGCGGTGCCGCCACATACCACCGCTGTCGGCGTACCGGCTAAAATTATTGGCAGACCGGATTGTCCGTGTCCTGCACAAAGTATGAACCAAAACTTTTTAGCGACACCAGAGCCTGAAAACGAATCCCATACCAGCGCTATGCTTTAACATGTAAGTAAAATAAAACTTAAAGGGAATTAAAATGAACAAGAATAGCTTTTTAACTTTAGGGGTTGGGTTTATTGCTGGTGTAGGTTTGACTTGGGGCTATTTTAACTTAGTCCCAAATGATTTAGAGGCAGCTCAGACACAGCAAATTAATACTCTTTTGCAAAAAAAACATGCCCAGCAATCTAAAAGCAATGAAGAAACACCAAATAAAGTGATACCAGCTGTTACTGAAGAGGTCGTTAGTTTAGAACAAAATGAAAATACAACCTACACCGCTTTAGAACCTCAAGAAATTGATGAGCTCCCCCTAGAAGAACAAGTTACACAACTTAAGCTGCAATTAGCTAAGCAAAAGTCGTTAATGGAAAATGTGGTGAAGCAGTTGCGTGCCCCAAATGATGTTGAAGCCGCTTTACAGGCTCAGTTTGATGAACAACAACGTAATGAAGAATGGGCTTATCAAACTGAAACCGCATTGCAGGATTTTTTACTTACCGCAGATTTAACCTCAATGCCTGATATTGTGAGCGCAGAATGTAAGTCATCGGTTTGTAAATTTAAACTAGCAGCGCCAACGGGTAACGATATATTCGATCATACCCATTGGCGAGAGCTTAACGATAAGTTAATGGAGCAAGAGTTTTGGTTACAGTTTAAAAGAACAACCTCCACCTCGAGCGACAGTGAATTAACTCTATTAATGACAACAGAGCTTTAACTGAAAGCGTATTTTATGATGCTGTTGATTTTATTATGCCATCGCCAAGCTCTGTAATTAACACATCGCCTGTTTTAATTTGGCCCACCGATTTAACTACTTTCCCCTGTGGTGTTTTAGTGATGCTGTAGCCACGCGCTAGAACATTAAGGGGGCTTACTGAGTCGAGCTTACTTGCTTGTAATGCTAGGTTATTATTGGCTTGGTGTAATTGCTGTTGAATAGCCTGGTTTAACCTTGCTTGTAACTGCGACAGTTGATGTGAAGCTTGCGCTAGCTTTTTATCCGGTGATTGGCGCATTAAGCGCGGTGTTAAACTGTTTAGATTACGTTCTTGTTGGTATAAACGCTGCAGCATAGCTTGTTGCAAAGCAATGCTTAGCTCGTCTAATCGTTGCGCCTTTTGATTGAGCTGATTGCGCGGATGGCACAAGTTAAGACGATGCTGTAATTGCGTAGCAAGCGCGCGCTTATCAGCAATATCGTGTTTAAAGGCATTGCTTAAACGGTTAATGAGTTGCGTTACTTTGTTATGTAGCTCTTGCGTGTTAGGGCTTACAAGCTCAGCAGCCGCTGATGGCGTCGCAGCGCGAACATCGGCAACGTAATCGCTAATGGTTGTGTCTATCTCGTGGCCTACCGCACTGACTATGGGTAATTCACTTTGATAAATAGCACGCGCAAGTTGTTCGTGGTTAAAACACCATAAATCTTCAAGTGAACCGCCGCCGCGTCCTAAAATAAGTGCGTCTACTTCATTACGTGCATTAGCTAATTCTATTTGATTAATTAAATGCACATGGGCTTCTTTGCCCTGCACCATAGCAGGGTAAATGATAACTTCTAATTGCGGCGCACGGCGTTTAAGTACGGTTAAAATATCTTTTATGGCAGCGCCGGTTGCTGAGGTAACCACACCAATACGGTTTATATTTTGCGGCAATGTTTTTTTGTAGGCAGAGCTAAATAAGCCCTCTGCGGCTAGGCGCATTTTTAGCGCGTCAAACTCTTGTTTAAGTTGGCCCTCACCTGCGGGTTCCATATGCTCAACAATAAGCTGGTAATCGCCACGAGGCTCATAAAGTGAGACGCGTGCTCTTACTGTTACTTGTGCGCCGTTTTCTGGGCGGTAACTTTGGCTTCGGTTGTTACCTCGCCACATAGCGGCTTTAATTTGTGCTTTGTCATCTTTTAACGAAAAATACCAATGTCCAGATGCTGGCGCAATAAAATTAGAAATTTCGCCAGTCAGCACTAATGAAGCAAAGCCTTGCTCTAATACTGTTCTGATCTCTCTATTAAGGCGCGAAACGGTATAAACCGTCTGCGAAGGCTTCGAAAACATAAAAAACAACCTAAAACTATTTATGAAGCAAGTTTATCATAAATATTTGCGAAATATTATTTACGAATGCCAACAACGCTGTTAAAATTTGGCCGCAATTCCTTATCTTAGATCCACATGTGAGAAGTTGCCAAAATGCTTAGAATTGCTAAAGAAGCTCTTACCTTTGATGACGTACTTTTAGTACCTGGTCATTCTACTGTTTTGCCACACACGGCAAATATTTCAACTCGCTTAACGCGTGGTATCAAACTTAACTTGCCGCTTATTTCAGCATCTATGGATACTGTTACAGAAGCTCGTTTAGCTATTGCCCTTGCGCAAGAAGGTGGTCTTGGTTTTATTCATAAAAACATGACTATTGAAGAACAAGCGAAAAACGTACGTAAAGTTAAAACCTACGAAGCGGGTATAGTGTCTTACCCGGTAACAGTGACTGCTGATTTAACAATTGCAGATGCTATGGACCTTGCCGAAGAAAAAGGGTTTTCAGGCTTTCCAGTTACCGACCCAGAAAACACCTTAGTAGGCATTGTTACGAGTCGCGATATGCGTTTTGAAACAAAACTTGAACAGCCAATTTCGACTGTTATGACTAAAAAAGAAAAGCTTGTTACCGTTAAGGAAGGCGCAGCTCGCGAAGAAATTTTAGGCTTAATGCATGAACATCGTATTGAGAAGATTTTAGTGGTTGATGATGCGTTTAAACTTAAAGGCATGATCACAGTAAAAGATTACCAAAAAGCGCAAGATAAACCACATGCATGTAAAGACGAGTTAGGTCGTTTACGCGTAGGTGCTGCTGTAGGTGTTGGCGCCGGTACTGATGAGCGTATTGCTGCATTAGTTGAAGCGGGTGTTGATGTATTACTTATTGATACTTCTCATGGCCACTCTCAAGGCGTAATTGACCGTGTATCGCAAACTCGTCAAGCTTATCCAGATCTTCAAATTGTAGCGGGTAATGTTGCAACTGCTGAAGGAGCAATAGCGCTTGCTGATGCAGGTGTTGATGCAGTAAAAGTAGGTATCGGCCCAGGTTCAATTTGTACAACGCGTATTGTTACTGGTTGTGGTGTACCACAAATTACGGCTATTTCTGATGCAGTTGATGGTTTAAAAGGTCGCGACATTCCAGTAATTGCTGATGGCGGTATTCGTTTCTCCGGTGACATCGTAAAAGCGCTTGTTGCAGGTGCTTCGTGTGTGATGGTGGGCTCAATGCTTGCTGGTACTGAAGAGGCGCCTGGTGAAGTAGAACTATACCAAGGGCGTTACTACAAATCATACCGTGGTATGGGGAGCTTAGGCGCGATGGACCAAAAAGAAGGTTCATCGGATCGTTACTTCCAAAAATCAAATGAAGCAGACAAGTTGGTACCTGAAGGTATTGAAGGTCGCGTAGCTTATAAAGGGCCAATTGCGACTATTATTCACCAGCAGGTAGGCGGTCTTCGTAGTGCAATGGGCTTAACGGGTTGTGCAACTATTGAAGAGCTTAATACAAAACCTCAGTTTGTACGTGTTACATCTGCAGGTATGGGTGAGTCGCACGTACATGATGTGCAAATTACCAAAGAAGCACCAAATTACCGCTTAGGTTAAGCGCGTAATTAATAATTTATTGGGCTTGCTTTGCAAGCCCTCTTTTTAGTCGTTTATATAAATACCAATTGCATTAATAAAGTGGTCAATTATTGCGACAGATAAATGGCTCAATAACGAGGCAAAAATTTCGATTTTTAGTTTCTTCTAAATAAGAAGTTTTTAACGTGGTTAGTGAGTTATTTAGCCTGCAAGAATTAGTAATGTTTAATAAAATTGGTATTCAAAGCGGCATTTAGCATTAGCATCTACTTTACGAGATACTCCATGAGCAAAGATATTCACGATTCACGAATTCTCATTTTAGACTTTGGTTCACAATACACGCAATTAATCGCGCGCCGTATACGCGAAATTGGTGTTTACTGTGAGCTGTGGGCATGGGATGTGACTGAAGAGCAAATCCGCGAGTTTAACCCACAAGGTATCATTCTTTCTGGTGGCCCAGAATCAACAACACTTGAAAACAGCCCGCGCGCTCCTGAGTATGTGTTTAATGCAGGCGTTCCTGTATTAGGCATTTGTTACGGTATGCAAACAATGGCAACTCAACTTGGTGGCAGCGTTCACAGCTCTGACAAAAAAGAATTTGGTTACGCGCAAGTTGAAAAGGTCAGCAATTGTGCATTGTTTGATGCAATTGAAGATCATATTACCGATGGCGGCAACGGCGTTTTAGACGTATGGATGAGCCACGGCGATAAAGTTATGGAAGTACCAGCAAGCTTTAGCACAACAGCTAAAACACCAACGTGTCCGCATGCTGCTATGTCTAATGAAGAAAAACGTTTTTACGGCGTACAGTTTCACCCAGAAGTAACGCACACTCATCAAGGGCAACGTTTACTAGAGCGCTTTGCAATTGATATTTGTGGTTGTGAAAAACTGTGGACTCCAGCAAAAATTATTGATGATGCCATTGAGCGTATCAAAGACACTGTTGGCGATGATGAAGTTATTTTAGGCTTATCAGGTGGTGTTGATTCATCGGTTGTGGCTATGCTTATTCATCGTGCTATTGGTGAGCGACTAACCTGTGTATTTGTTGATAACGGGCTGCTTCGTTTAAACGAAGGTCAGCAAGTAATGGATATGTTTGGCAATAAATTTGGCTTAAACATTGTAAAAGTAGATGCTGAAGATCAGTTTTTAAATGATTTAGCTGGTAAATCAGATCCAGAAGATAAACGTAAGGCTATTGGCCACACGTTTATTAATGTATTTGATGAGCAAGCTAAAAAGCTTAAAAACGCAAAATGGTTAGGTCAAGGTACTATTTACCCTGACGTAATTGAATCAGCAGCTTCAGCGACTGGTAAAGCGCACGTTATTAAATCTCACCACAATGTGGGCGGATTACCAGATGACATGAAAATGGGCCTAGTTGAGCCACTTCGTGAGTTATTTAAAGATGAAGTACGTAAAATTGGTTTAGAGCTAGGTTTACCGTACGACATGCTTTACCGCCACCCGTTCCCTGGACCAGGTTTAGGTGTACGTGTACTAGGTGAAATTAAAAAAGAGTACTGTGATTTATTACGCCGTGCTGATGCTATCTTCATTGAAGAGCTACACAAAGCCGAGCTTTACCATAAAGTTAGCCAAGCGTTTACCGTGTTCTTACCGGTTAAATCGGTAGGGGTTATGGGTGATGCACGTAAATACGATTGGGTTGTTTCACTTCGTTGTGTTGAAACTATCGACTTTATGACTGCGCGTTGGTCACATTTACCCTATGAGTTTTTAGGTGTGGTTTCTAACCGTATCATTAACGAGATAGATGGTATTTCACGTGTAGTTTACGATATTTCAGGTAAGCCACCTGCAACTATTGAATGGGAATAACTTACCCTGCATTAAGTTTGGTAAATTAAACTGATAAAAAACGGTGAATTAGCATGCTAATTCACCGTTTTGCTTATTAAAAAAGCAGTTGAACTAAATGTGTGATTTTTCTCTTTACCTTTAGCGAAACTTCTCTATAATTCGTCGTCATTGCAGGGGCGTAGTTCCAATTGGTAGAACAGCGGTCTCCAAAACCGACGGTTGGGAGTTCGAATCTCTCCGCCCCTGCCATTTCTTCTTTACATCGTATTTATTAATTCTTATATTATCTTACTTACTAATTTCATCGAGTCGTTATGCATTCACGGTACGCAGCTGTTTTTGGTATTGAAAACCTCGAACTAAATACTCATTTTTTACCTGCCAGCTCTGAAAATCCTATAAGTAATGTGGAAAATGAATTAACACCTGTTTTATTTGAATCCCTTGAGCTTTCTAGCTCATTACTTGCAGATATTCATCGTGCAGCAGTGCCTGTAGCTATAAATAGCGTGGTTAAAGGTGAGCACATGCAATTAACGGGTGATCAGCTCGAATTACCATCCTCACAACTTAACGCAACCCAAAAACGGGCTTTGTGGGCTTTAATAAGTGAACACCTTGATAAACTTTAAACCTGTAAATAACGATGCTGTAGAGATGCTGATGGCTATCGAAAAGGAATGCCACAGTCATCCTTGGACTTTAAAAACAATGAGTTCATGTATTGGTGGACGTTATTTTAATTTAGCCGCCTTTGATGGTGATGTACTCGTTGGTTTTTACATTGGTGAAAAAGCGGGGCCTGATTTTACGCTTATGGATATATGCGTGACGCCTGAGCATCAAGGTAAGGGGATTGCTAAGCAGCTATTGAGTAAATTTATAGAGCACGGTGAACAGCAAAATGCCGAGAATTTATTTTTAGAAGTACGCGAGTCAAATACACGTGCAATTAAGCTTTATGAGCAAGCCGGATTTATAGAGATGTCGATACGAAAGAATTATTACCCAAGTGACGATGCAACTAAAAACGGCTTTGAAGATGCCATTTTAATGGGTATGGCATTAAGCTTAGGGTTTATGTGATATTTAGTTGCGGGCAGCTAACGGTTTTATGTTGAGTTAATTGCCTGCTGTATTGCCACTATTACTGAGTTTATAATTTCATCTCTTTGTGATTTATCGTTACTTTTTAGGTTTTCTTCAAGGTCGCCTGCGCTTTTGTAAATAGCATCAAAGTTAAAACATCCTGCGCTGCCTTTAACACTATGTGCTACTGCTTTTAGGCTTTCCCAATCTTGCGTGTGATGCAACGTTTTTATTTGCTTCAAATAATCAGGTAAATTAGCTAAGTAATTATTAGATATTTGCTGAAATTTTTCACTTTTCAACAAATCATCCCACTTATTTTGATTATCTTTTTCAAGATGCAAGTAGCTAACAAGTACGTTTTCGAGCGCATCTTTGTCTATTGGTTTTCCTAGAGCTTTGTCGCAGCCAGCCTCAATATAGGTGTCAATATCGTGATTCATTACGTTTGCGGTAAGCGCAATAATAGGGCCGTCGTACGCAGCATGTCGCAGCATTTTAGTGGCTTCAAGCCCACCCATAACAGGCATTTGCATATCCATAATAATTAGCTGATAGTCGTTTACTAGTGCCATTTCTACGGCTTGTGCACCATTATTTGCTATATCAGGCTCAAGCCCCCAAGTTTGCAAAAGCAACTTAATGAGTAACTGATTATCTGGGTTATCTTCGGCTACCAAAATATTTGCGTCAAAGCTGTTAGTAGCAAATGATAAAAGAGGGTCTTTTTCAGGAGTTAATTGTGAATGCTCTTCAAGGAGCTCAAGCGCTGGTGTCTTGCCTGTTAAGTGGCAAGCAGCACTAATAGAAAATTTACTTCCTTCGCCGACTTCGCTTTCTAGTTTTATGTTGCCGCCAAGTAATTGTGCAAGGTTTTTAGATATGCATAATCCTAATCCTGTACCACCAAAGCGTCGCGTGGTTGTCGCATCTGCTTGTTCAAATGGCTTAAATACACGAGAAATTTGATGCTCAGACATACCAATACCGGTATCGGTGATTACAAATTCAATAAGGTTGCTTTTAGCATGATAATGTACACAAATAGTGACATGCCCTTGCTCTGTAAATTTAACAGCGTTGTTTGCTACATTGATTAAAATTTGCTTTAAGCGTGTTACATCCGTGTATATAGTTTGCGGTATTGGTAAGTCAAAAATAATATTAAGTTCTAAACGCTTTTCTTGAGCCAACGGCGTTATGATTGATTCAATATCATGAATTAACTGTACAACGCTCACTGAGGTTTGCTCGACAGCTAACTTTTCAGCCTCAATTTTAGATAAATCCAAAATATTGTTAATTAGTTCAAGTAAGTGCTTTGAATTTCGTAAAATAGTACTTAAATGTTGTTTGTCGTTTACTATTTTATCGTTATGTAGCAACTGCTCCGTAAAGCCCATAATAGCGGTGAGAGGGGTTCGAATTTCATGGCTCATGTTTGCTAAAAAACGGCTTTTAAGTTGGTTAGCTTGCTCTGCTTGAGTAATAGCGAGTTCAAGTTGGCTGTTCATTGACTCAAGCGCTTGAGTTCGGCTTTCTACCTTGTCTTCTAGATGGTGTTTGTATTCTTCGAGCTGTTGCTGATAATGCCTAATTTGATTAACCATGTGATTAAAGTCGTTAAACAATATTCCCACTTCGTCATCGGTATGAGCAGGTAAGCTTACCGCTAAGTCTCCGTCACCGACTCTGTGGCTGGCTGCACCTAATAGCTCTATTGGGTTTAACAATAAGTTACGTACAACAACAAATATTAAAATGGGTAACGAGATCACTGAAATAATAACAATCAGACCTGTAATTAAACTAATTGCCTTGCCCGACTGGTGAAGCACCGCTTTGGGGATCGTTGATACGTAATAGTAACCACCGCTCATTTGTACGGCAAAAATCATACGTTCTATTTTATCTATACTCGACAGCTCAATAGTAGAAAGTGTGCCGATGTCAGCTAAATCATGAACCTTGTTAAGTTCGTATTCGCTAATATATTGGCCACGTAAATTATAGTTAGAGCTAAATAATATTTTACCGTCTTTGGTCAGTAACAAATTAAGCGTGTTGTTATAGGGCGCTTCTAAAATACTGGTATTTAAAATTGAAGGTTCAACATTTACAACAATAAAGCCCAGTTGTTGAGGACGCTTTAGGTAATAACCCACGCTGTCGATTCGCTGAACAAAATATAAGCTAGTGGTGCCGTCGGGTTTTTGAACCATAAACTGCTGTTGGCTTAAATTACTTTGTATAACCTGATTAAAAAAGGGGTAGTTTTTAGGCGCTATCGTTAAATTATTTGAATGATAGGCGTCACTCTTACCGCTAGCCGACACTAAATTTATGCTAATAATATCAGGGTAGGCTTCATTATAACTGGCAAATACATCCATTAGAGCGCCAAGCCTACGTGTATAATTTCCGTCTGAAAGAGCGTCATTAGCTAAAAAGTCGTTAAGTACCGGAGAACGAGATAGTAACTTAGTCGTAGAGTGAAAAGAGTCTATGTAGTTAAACGCTTTTTGTTGCTGCTGCTCAACAAAGCGGCTCATGATCAAATCAGCTTGTTTTTGAGTTGAGTTCGTTACATTAGTTAACGTAAAGCCACCTAAAAATAGCAGGGGCAATATAACAAGCGGAGTTATATACCATAATAATCTAATGCTTAACTTACTGGTTTTCATTAACTAACTAATATCCTTTACGCAATCTTTTTATAGTATGCGTTACAAGTTTATTAAACAAGCCTGCGATTTGCTCATCGTTAAAATATACACTTTAGTTAGAGATATACGCTCCAATATACAGAGGTTTTAATTACTTAATTAGTCGATAGTTTATATTTAGGCAGCGTCTTATTACAAACAAAATGGCTTAAGCTCAAATATTAATAAAAAAGATCAGTTAATAACTAACCATTGATTGTTTAAAGGGTCAAGATCAGCGAAAATAGTCTTTAATTACGATTAACATAACGGATCGCAAACGAGGTGCTAATTTGCTCTTTGTTTTGGTGTGTTGAGGTTTCGAGGTTTAGTTATTTTAGCCTTTAAACGTCTGCACACTTCATAGTGACATTATCCGTATTTAAACTATAAGAACTTTTTAATGGCAGACCAAAATCTCCTTAGCGAAATAAGTAAACGACGTACCTTCGCAATCATCTCGCATCCGGATGCGGGTAAAACCACCATCACCGAAAAAGTACTATTGTTCGGACAAGCGATTCAAAAAGCCGGCACTGTAAAAGGCCGTGGCTCTAATCAGCATGCAAAGTCTGACTGGATGGAAATGGAAAAAGAGCGTGGTATATCGGTTACGACCTCTGTAATGCAATTTCCGTATAACAATGCGCTGGTTAATTTACTTGATACTCCTGGACACGAAGACTTCTCAGAAGATACTTACCGCACGCTGACTGCGGTAGATTCGTGCTTAATGGTTATTGATGCCGCAAAAGGTGTAGAAGAACGTACTCGTAAACTGATGGAAGTTACGCGCCTACGTACTACCCCTATTGTTACCTTTATGAATAAGTGTGACCGTGATATTCGTGACCCAATGGAGCTACTTGATGAAGTAGAAACAGAGCTAAACATTGCCTGTGCGCCTATTACGTGGCCAATTGGTTGTGGTAAAGAGTTTAAAGGTGTTTACCATATTCATAACGACGAAGCGGTTTTATATAAAACAGGCCAAGGCCATACTATTCAAGAAGTACGTACAGTAAAAGGCCTTGATAACCCAGAGCTTGATACTGCTATTGGTGAAGAACTCGCAGAGCAACTACGTGAAGAGTTAGAGCTTGTAATTGGTGCTTCAAACGAATTTGATCTTGAACTATTTTTAGCGGGTGAACTTTCGCCAGTGTACTTTGGTACAGCCCTAGGTAACTTTGGTGTTGACCACGTGCTTGATGGTTTAACGCAGTGGGCGCCTACGCCATTACCGCGTGAAACAGAAGACCGCCAAGTCGTTGCATCAGAAGAAAACTTTACTGGTTTTGTATTTAAAATACAGGCCAACATGGACCCTAAACACCGTGACCGTATTGCCTTTATGCGTATTGTGTCGGGTAAATACAGCCAAGGCATGAAAATGAACCATGTACGCCTTGGTAAACAAGTCAGTATTTCTGATGCGGTAACGTTTATGGCGGGCGATCGTGAGCGTGCAGCAGATGCATTCGCGGGCGACATTATAGGCCTACATAACCACGGTACAATTCAAATTGGCGATACCTTTACGCAAGGCGAAAAGCTTAAATTTAGCGGTATTCCTAACTTTGCGCCTGAACTGTTTCGTCGCATTCGTTTGCGCGATCCGCTTAAGCAAAAGCAGCTATTAAAAGGCCTAGTACAGCTTTCTGAAGAAGGTGCAGTACAAGTATTTAGACCGCTTATTAATAACGACTTAATTGTAGGCGCGGTAGGTGTACTACAGTTTGACGTAGTTGTAGCGCGCTTAAAAGCTGAGTACAACGTAGATGCTATTTACGAAGGTGTAAACGTAAATACAGCGCGCTGGGTAAGCTCAACTGACGTTAAAAAGTTTGAAGAGTTTAAACGCAAGTGCGAAAGCAACTTAGCGCTTGATGGTGGCGATAACCTAACTTACATAGCACCGAGCCGAGTAAACCTTAATTTATCAACAGAGCGTTACCCAGAAGTAACCTTTAACCATACGCGCGAAAACTAGAATCAACTGACTACAGTCAACTGAAAGCCTGCTTAGGCGGGCTTACAAAGGTAAATAATATAATGAACATTCGTACTATTTTAGTAGAAAAAGCCATTGCCGCCATGACCGCAGCTGGCCTACCTGAAGATACAAACCCAGCGGTTACACAAAGCACACGCCCACAGTTTGGTGATTACCAAATTAATGGTGCAATGGGCGCCGCTAAAAAAATGAAAAGCAACCCACGTGAGCTTGCGAAAAAAATTATTGATAACCTAGATGTAAGCGACATTGCTGAAAAAACAGAAATTGCTGGCCCTGGTTTTATAAATATTCATTTAAAGCCTGAGTTTTTAGCCAAAAGCGTAGAAGCGGCTAACAGAGATGCAAAGCTTGCCGTAAACGAGCACGCTAACCCGCAAACTGTTGTGGTAGATTACTCATCGCCAAACCTTGCAAAAGAAATGCACGTAGGCCATTTACGTTCAACCATTATTGGTGATGCCATTGTACGCGCACTAGAATTTAGAGGCGATAAAGTCATTCGTCAAAACCACATGGGCGATTGGGGCACACAATTTGGTATGCTGATTGCGCATTTAGAAGATCAAATTAGCCAAGGCGTAGACTTAGAGTCGGTAGCGCTTGCTGATTTAGAAACGTTTTACCGCGACGCTAAAAAACGCTTTGACGATGAAGAAGGCTTTGCAGATAAAGCCCGTGATTACGTCGTTAAACTACAAGGCGGCGATGCGCACTGTGAAAAGCTATGGAAGCTATTTATAGCAACCTCTGTTAAGCACTCTGAAGAAGTTTACAAACGTCTAAATGTAACGCTTACTCAAGCTGATATTATGGCTGAAAGTGCTTACAACGCAGAGCTTAACGATATTATTAGCTTATTAAAAGATAAAAACATTGCTGTAGAGTCGCAAGGCGCACAAGTGGTGTTTTTAGATGAGCTTGCAAATAAAGATGGCGAGCCATCTGCGTTTATCGTGCAAAAATCAGGCGGTGGCTTTTTATATGCAACCACCGATTTAGCCGCGTGTGATTACCGCTCAAATAAATTGGGTGCTGAACGTATTTTAATATTTGTTGATGCACGCCAGAGCCTTCACTTTAATCAGGTAGAGCTTACAGCACGTAAAGCTGCCCTTTTACGTGATGAAACAAGCTACGAGTTTTGCCCGTTTGGCACCATGATGGGCGCCGATGGTAAACCCTTTAAAACCCGTACTGGTGGCACTGTTAAACTTGCTGATTTACTTGAAGAGTCAATCAGCCGTGCAGCAACAAAACTAGCAGAGCGTGAATCTGACTTATCGGATCATGATCGCAGCGAAATTGCGCGTAAAGTAGGTATTGGCGCAGTTAAATATGCTGATCTTTCTAAGCACCGTACCAGCGATTACATATTCAACTGGGACAGCATGCTAAGCTTTGAAGGCGCTACAGCACCTTACTTACAATATGCTTATACTCGCGTGCGTAGTATTTTCCGTAAATCAGGTGTCGATGCCGCTACGCTAAATGCTGATGTAGCCATCGCTGAGCCGCAAGAAAAAGCGCTAGCGCTTAAACTACTTCAGCTTGAAGAAGTGCTTGATTTAATGATCAATGAGGCCACTCCGCACGTATTATGTGGTTACTTATACGAGCTAGCTAGCTTATACATGACATTCTACGAAGCCTGCCCAGTACTTAAAGAAGGCGTAGAGCCAAACGTACGTGACAGCCGTTTAGTGTTGTGTAATTTAGTGGCAGATACGTTAAAAATAGGATTGGATTTGTTAGGCATTGAAGTTATGGAGCAAATGTAATCACCGTCGTATTTTAACCTAATACTGCGTTATCCACCCCGACTTACCCTAATTACATACAAACCGTATGCTCATAGGGATAAGTAGGGTTGGATGCCTTGTCTTAGGCTAAACTACTTAGGTGAACGTCTGCTGTGTGAAGTTCACTTTATCAGCACTTCTACACTTGCAGGTGATTTTAGGCTTTACTTGACGAGCTCTTGTAAGTTAATCAATTTTGTAGCTGATAGCTGATAGCTGATAGCTGATAGCTGATAGCTGATAGCTGATAGCTGAT